>PVMK01163683.1_pt1 | contig 19709 bp, 16 predicted proteins | sample 1853481 | NCBI WGS metagenome assembly PVMK01 (sample SAMN08533507, study PRJNA380276) | Marine sediment metagenome, whole genome shotgun sequencing project. | reverse complement strand
AATGAGATATTATAGTATAATAATATCTCCAATATGATCACGATCAGGATCACTATTGTGATAAAAAATTCGCCCCCGATCTTAAATTTAGCGATCTGCCTGAACTCTGATGGATAGGTCGTTCCTTCAAGTACCCTAATAAGACCATCGGCAACACCACGGAAAAGTATCATAGTACCAATTGTCATCATGAGGGAATTGACTTTGAATTTAATAACAAAAAAACCATTGATAAAACCGATGACTGCACACAATGCTAAACTAATAGGGATTGCGATCCAGATCGGTAAATCAGTTTTTAACACTACGACACCGACAAAAATACCTGCAAATGCAAAAACAGAACCTATTGAAAGATCGACTTCACCCATTATAAGAAGTAATGTCAGGCCTATGACAGCATAAAATTCAATAGAAAGACCATAAAAGATTGAATAAATATTTTGGTAAGTGAAAAAATGTTCCCTGGTAACCGATAGGAACAGTAAAGTCGCAATAACTATTAAAAATATAGAAAACCTACTAAAATCTATTTTTGTCTTTTGTTTAGGTTTTAAATCATCATTCATATTTTACATCCATCATTTATTGTTTTTTTGACTTCCTGCGGCTAATAGCATTATGGATTCTTCATTTATATCTTCACTCTTAAGCACACCGGCAATTGTGTTATTCTTCATGATTATTATCCTATCACAAAGGGTTATAAGTTCCGGTAATTCAGATGAAAATAGGATGACAGTGGTATTTTTATTTGGCAGGTCTAAAATAAATTTATGTATCTCAGCTTTTGCACCTACGTCGACTCCCCTGGTAGGTTCATTCGCTATAATACAATCAGGGTCCGTACCAAGACAAACTGAGAACATAAGCTTCTGCTGATTTCCCCCACTGAGATTTTTTGGTTTTGTCTTGATATTTGGAATTGTGATATTAAATCTATCTATAAACGTTTCTGTATATTTTTGGACTCGTTTGAAATTTATAAAATTCATTTTTGATAATCTTTTTAATGAAGGAGCCGCCATATTGTCACTTGCGGGCATATCAACAAATACTCCAGCCTCTTTACGGTCCCCATTCATATACATAAAGCCGTTATTTATCATATGTTCAGGACTTACTCTTTTATACTCATTATCATTTACAATAATTGAACCCTCATCAAAATAATCCAGGCCAAAAAGGATCTGGGATAATTTATTGACTCCTGAGCCCTCAAGACCAAATATTCCCAATATTTCATTCTTGTAAAGCTTAAAATTAATATCTTGTATGGAATTATTCTTGGAAACATTCTTAAACACCAGATGTTCTTTATTGGAAATCACATCTCCGGTACTTTTCTTGGAATAAAGCAGGTCGACTTCCCTGCCGACCATTAAATTAATTATAGTAGATTCTTCAAGATCCTTGTTATCAACAGTTCCTACATATTTTCCATCTTTTAATACTGTTATCCTGTCACTTATTTCCATTACCTCCGGAATCCTATGTGATATATAAAGTATGGTGATCCCCTCGCCCCTAAGTCTTTTAAGGATTTTCATCAGACTTCTGACTTCAACATCCTTAAGTCCTGAAGTAGGTTCATCTAAAATGATTAATTTTCTCTTTAGGGCAATTGACCTCAAGATTTCAATTATCTGTTTTTCAGCCAGGGGCAGATTTGCCACTTTTTCATTAGGATTTATATTAAGATTGAAAAGAGCCAGGTTTTTTCTGGCTTCCTCGATCATTCTTCTTTTATTTATAAATCCTGTTTTGGTTCTAAATACATTATTTGGATATATGTTTTCGGCAACAGTCAGATTGTCAAAAATCGTAAGCTCCTGATGGACCATGGAGATACCAATTGAATTTGCATAAAGTGGATCACTTACTTTTATTTCTTCTCCTTCAAATACCAGATTTCCACTATCCTGCCTGTGCTCTCCTTTAATTATTTTTACCAGGGTACTTTTCCCTGCACCATTTTCACCAAGTATCGTATGAACTTCTCCTTTGATTATCTGGAAACTAACATCTTTAAGCGCCTGGACGATTCCAAAACTTTTGGAAATATTCTGAATATTTAAAAGGTTATTATCTGACATTTTATTAATTAATCTATTGTAATATTTTTCTTAAATGAAATTACAAAGTTTATGAGACAAAAATTATTTTTTTAAAATTTTTTCAGTTGACCCAATTGTTTTCAAATATGCAGCCTGCAGAACAAATAGTCTGCGGGCTGCATAATTTCTTATCTAACCTTAATCAGATTTAGTACTTTGGTAGATTTTCTCTCAAGAAATATTCAACATTATCCCCATCTATAATTACTGCTTTTGTGTAATTGTATCGAGGTATTCCATAAACACCTGTTGCTGCATTGTCTGAACTAACAGGTATTTCCATTCCGGCTTCCTGCCTCAAGTAATAGGATTCAAACATCTGTATTGCAAAGACCGGAGCTAATGCTGTCTGTGCTTCCACTGTAGCATCGATTATGCCTTTTACAATAAATTCAAGAGTTACATCTTCACGGTCATGGACTATGATTGTCATTTCCTTGTCTTCAAGGCCAAGCTCTTCAATTGCTACACCTATACCTGTACCTGAACTTGAATCGAGGCCAAGAATACCAGTAAGTTCCGGATGTGCAAGGAACATAGCTTTTGCTGCTTCAATGGCAGTTTCTGTATCTGCCATATCTTCAGCTTGTACAACTACTTCCCAATCAGTTCCTTCAAGAGCTGCAAGTGCACCTGCTTTTTTCTCTTCTGTATTTGAGGCACCAGCATTCATTATAATACCTAATTTACCGCTTGTTCCACCACGAGCAATAAGTTCATTACCGGTATCAACACCACTCTGGTAATTATCCAGTCCAATGTACATTGTAGCTCCACTATTCGGGACTGTTGTATAAAGTACTGCAACTGGTATTCCAGCTTCAACAGCTTTTTTTACCGAAGGAACCGGTGTTGTATCCCACAAACTTGTGAGAATACCTGCTGGGTTTTTAGGAATAGACTGCTCAATAGCATCTGCTTCTGCCTGAGTATCAAAATCATCAGGACCAAGTCTTACAATTTCAACACCATATGCTTGTTTTGCATACTCTATACCAAGTAGGGCATCAAGGAAGTATGGATGAGCCCATACTGCGCCTGCATAATAATAAACCCTGTCATTTTCAGCTGTAACAACTACTTCTTCTGCAGCTTCCTCCTCTTCGGCTGCCGCTGAAACTGTTTCTTCAACAGCATCTGCTGTTTTACAACCCATTAATCCTGCCGGTAGTACCAGCATTACTACTAATACCAGTGCTAATAACCACCATAATGACTTCTTCATTTGATCCTCCTTTGTAAATATGAGATTTAATGATTGATCGATCGATTATTGATTTTAAAAAGTTCACCTCCTCTATTTAAAAACCCTCCTAACAAATTTATTAAAATTTAAATTTGAATTTATTTTTAAGAAGAAAAATATTGCCTTTAACTTGATATCATATAATGACATGATTATAGCTAAATAATTTCTCCCTGTCAATTTTTTGCTTTTTTTGAATAGTGCTTTTCTGTTTTTAAAACCTTAAAATCTTACTCAGTGCTTATTTTATTTTTTCTAATCTTTGACCATTATCCCTGATGCAGGTGAATTCAATAAAAACTCGTCTTTTTTCCCAAATGTTTTTATTTTTACCATATCTACCTGGATCCTGCTGCGGTCACCGACAAAAATTGTTTTAAAATATACTAATGGTTTATGTTCCCCGGAAAAACTGGTACCCTCCAAAAGGAATAAAGGAGTTCCTTTTTTAATTTTTAGAAGTTCTGATTCTTCATTAGTGGCATAGATAATTTCAATTGCACTTTTACCATAAGGCCATTCAATACCATATTTTTTTGACATTATCGAAGTCAGGCTTTTAGTTGTATAGTCTTCCTCCAGTAATTTGGGTTCCAGGCCAAATGGTATAAAATTTGTCATTATAGAATATGGAATATTATCCAGCTTCACTAATCTTTTCAGGATTATTACATCTTCACTGTCTTTTAATCCTAGCGCACTCTCTACTTTTTCAGGTGCACTTATCTTTTCCAGCTGCAGTACAACATTATCAACTTTATATCCCAGTGATTTCCAGACTTCATGAAAACCTACAATATTTTGAAGGATATTCTCATTTACCTTTGGTTCAGCAACAAAAGTCCCTTTGCCTTTTCTGGTAATTATATAACCGTCACTTTTTAATTCCTGCAGCGCCTGCCTGACAACAGTCCTGCTTACAGCAAATCTGGTGCAAAGTTCATTCTCATAGGGGAGCATCTGTTTTGGTTTCCAATTACCGGATTCTATTTCATGAGTGATGTATTGTTTTAGCTGGTAATAATAAGGGACCCTATTTTCACTATTTAATGTGAAATCGTTATTGATGATAACTTTTTCTTCAAGATTATTGACCATCTTTAAAATATTTTACCCCATATTTATGTATAAATATAAGAAGATATATGTAGTCTTAACATCATATCATGACATGATGATTTAATTATATACAAATAGATTAAGAATGCAAGTTTTGGGATATTCCGGGAGCTTAAATCTTATCTACTACTTGATCAATAATATTTATAAATACTGATTATTTTATTATATTAAACTATGATCGGATATTTACCGTAGGTTTTTAACGTATCTAACATCACCCTGTAATTTTCAGGTTTGACTTTCGAATGTATGGTATTGCTGGATGACATTATATACCTACCTTCCGGAGCAATATTTTTCAATAACCATAATGCTTCTTTCTTTACATCACCAGGAGTTCCAAAAGTCAGCGTATGGGCACAATCCAGATTACCGCAAATAATAACTTTGTCTTTATATTGATCATAGACCTTTTTTATATCCATAGCACCAGGTTCAACCGGATGTAAAAAATCAATGCCAGCATCAACAATTAGATCAAGAACTTCTTCAAGATTGCCATCAGAATGAAAGAGTAGATATCCACCCTTCCTGTGCACCAGGTCACTCATCCTCTCTAAAGGAGCCAAACAAAATTCTTTAAACTTCTCTCTCGGTATAAACATCTTATCCCGGTAAGCATAATCATCAGTAAGGGCTATAATGTCTGCTCCAAGATCGAGTGCTTTTTCTGTCATCGCCAGATGGTACTCTTCCGAAACTTTATGCAACTCCCTTATCAAATCCGGATTATCATAGAACTCTATTAAATATTGCTGGAAACTACCCATTAAGCTCCAGGGGAAATTAAAAGTGGCTTTTGAGAAGAAACAGACTACCTTATCTTTTTTATATTTATTAACAGCTTCAACTAGATCACTGTATATATAATCATCAAGGGGATCAGGGATTTTAAGATTCTTAAGATCATTTATTGTTTTTATGGGTCCATCTATATAATCGTGTGTATCCTCAGAACCTACTTTCCTTAAGACTTTCCATTCATTGGTATATAATCCATTTTCTTTATCAACCCATGTATTGTGGAATTTCCTTTTTATAAATAAAAGGTCTATGTCTTCTTTTACACAAAATTCTAAATAATCCATATCTTTATGCAAAGCATTTATAACTTTGCCGGATATTAATAATTCGAAATGCGGAACTCTGTCTGGGATTTTATTATTTAAAAGGTCCAATATTCTTTTTCTAGAATTAATAGTTTGTATTTTTGCCTCCTTAAAAAGTATAGTAATCAGGTGTATCGCTTATAGATTACTGTAGATAATTTATTTATTACTTTCAATAAATTATTGAAAACCACTTTAATGATTGACTGCTTTAATGCAGGTTTGGGTATTTTATTCAATTAAAAGCCGCAGTCAGGGTATCCTCTGTTTTCTCATATAACCACTCCTGATAAAGATCATCCAGCTGCATCCCTGATACTTCTTCAAACAGATCAAGAAGATCTTTGGTTGAAGCAATCCCGTATTTATTCTGCTCGAAGTAATCTTGCATGGCATTAAAAAATATCTCATCACCGATTGTATTTCTTAAAGCATTGAAAAAAAGTGCTCCCTTGACATACACTATCTGGTAATAATGACTACCCCCCAATTTTTCGAAATGTTCCAGGGTTCCTGTTACAATATCATCTTTGTCTGCTTCAAGATTACTTCTATATTCTGATTTAAAATAATCCAGGATGTCAAGATATTCCGCTTCAGGTGTATTATATTCAAAATAGATCATTGAGGAGTACGTGGCAAGCGCCTCATCAAGCCAGGGCTCATCTATTACATCATTTCCAACTACATTGTACCACCACTGATGTGCTATCTCGTGAGATGTAAATATCTCATTACCGTATACCGGGGTGCTTATTAGTATGATGCCCGGGAACTCTATCCCTATTGATCTCTCGACTGGTAGCTCCACAAGATCTATTTCCTTATAGGGATATGTGCCGAATCTCTTATTAAAAGTTTCCAGGGCTCCCTTTGCAATATCAATGGTCTTTTCTGCCGATCCTTTATTGTTGTTTATATAATAAACATTTATATCTGTTTCACCATAGCTGCTTTCCAAAACTTCAAAATTTTTGCCAAGCACTATGAAAAAATCCCTGGATGGACCACTCGTCATCCTGTACTGTATTTTTCCATTATCAATTTTTTTGTCCTCGATGATCACTCCCGTGGAAACTACTGTCAGGTCTTCTTCAGTAATCAGTTCGACATCATAATATGCTGCATCGCTATATACTGAATCACCAATATTTGTGACAGGATCTATGTTCCACTCTTCATCATCATAAACTACAAGAATAGGATACCATCCGGAAAGTGTCATCATGTCTCCAACAGTATTATGAATACCATAGCCTATCCCTGCCTCCCCGGAGGTCTTGCCATTAAAATCAAGTTTGATCTTGATGCTTTCTCCTGCGGATAATTCTTCCTGCAGGATCAATTCCATAACGCTGTCATCGGCCGACAATATTGCAATAGCTTCTTCATTATCAACCATTGCAGAATCTATTTCTAAAAAACCGCTCCCGTATATGCCTCCCCCATTGGGAAACAGACGGAAATATAGGCTTTCGAGACCTGTCTGCTCCTGATTTACATAGTCTATTTCTACACTTCCACTATAAGTTCCCATATCAAGATCTACTTCGATATCTATAAGGTAATAAGGTATACCGGATAGTGCCTGAAATCCTGTCCTTTCAGATTTGATCAAAGCCTCTCCCTGGCCCTCCGGACCAAAATACCCACTGCTTTCCAGGGGATTGCAGGCAATAAGCAGCAATATCGTCAGGCAAGCCACAAAAAGGATAAGAAAGAAGGCAAATGGCGTGTTTCTCACTGTTTTATCTCTAATCAATGGTATTTTTCCTGTCGCACCTTATTGTATTATGAATTAAATATATCCAAGAAAATACAGGGCCGCCATAGTGCCGTGTACAGTTGCAAAAGATATTGCTATTATCCCAAAAGTCCTGTGAAGCCTGTAAAAGATCTTTTTCTTCTTAACCCTGAATAGTATTAAAAACAATATAGTCAGTGCAAAAAGTGAATAAGTAACTATTCCCAATATTACTACTACATTTCCCATCTTTTGCCTCCCGGACAATAATATAATTAATTCTACTAATAATATAAAGATTTAGCGATAAGGCATTAATAGAATACCGGACTCAATCATACCTTTCCTCGGGACGGTCCCTTCCGGCATAATCTGACCATCCTCTCTGTTCCCAGTATCCCCTATAATCATAATCCACAAATTCGATCTTATTGATCCATTTGGGCCATTTCATCCCATATTTCTCAGGAACAACCATCCTGACCGGAAAACCATGCTCTGCAGATAGGCTCTGACCATTCATCTTATATGCAAGAATAACTCCTTCTTCCATGGCTTCATCAATCGTAATACTGGTCGAATATCCATCATCACAGAAAAAAGCCACCTTGATCACGCTACTCTCAACTTCTACCAGATCCAATATATGTTCAAAAGGAACACCGGTCCACACGGCATTACCGATCGAACTTCCACCAGGCGGATTGGATATAGTCTCAAGCGTAGCAAAGATAGATTCCTGGGGCATCGCAAGTATCTGTTCATAATTTAACTCAATAGGATCCTCTACAAGACCTGTTATCTCCAGCTTCCATTCTTTTGTATCTATCTCAGGTAAATAACCCAGGGAAAGTGTGAAAAAACGCTGTTCAGATATAAAATCTACATCCCTGTCTCTTACATCATCCCAATCAGATACCTGGTTATCGAATGATCCGATAAAATCAAAAAGTACGGGGTTTTTAACCCATTTACTTGTAGGTCCATTATTAAATACGATCTTTAATATTCCATCACCCGAAGGAACAAGGTAGTCGCCGTTCTTCTTCCATACAAGATAAACATCATCTCCCAAAAACTCTTCAATGCTAAATTGCGCAGCAAAAAGATCAGTTGCATAGATTATCACATTTTCAGCTTCTGCAGTGATATTGGTTTCCTCTATAAGGTATTTAAGATTTATACCGGTAAATTCCTCTTCGACTATCACCTCGTCTGTTCTGACACCTTTTGCATTAAATGTAAGTACCTTATCTTGATTCTGAAACAATATATCAAAGAAATTCCTGGTGAGTTCCTCATTTAAGAGACCTGTAAAAAGCATTTCGTATTCCGGAATAGTTTCTGCGAATTCAAGGTCACTACCTATTGCGCTTATATCTATATCTTCAGGAACAAATAATTCTTTTGGACCACTTCTCTTATCGATCTCGTTTTCGATAATAAAATAAAGAAAAAATCCCAGTGCGATCACAACCGATCCGACCACAAGTGCAATTATCAATTTCTTTCTCATTTAAACCCACCTTGAACAAAATGATAAATTATAAAGGTCAGCCTACCATCGGACAAATATCCGGGTCCTTGACCGTTTTTGGAATATTAGGATAATGTAAAATATGAAAATCCGCCGACTATAGCAATTCCCAGAATTACAAGCGCAATATTTACCCATATGCCCTTTATTTTATTTCTTGCCAGTGCCTTGCGGCTCGAGAGCAAAACATGGACAGACCCAACGATCAGACCTGCAACATTTATATATATCTGGTGCAGGGAATTCGCAAGACCGCGGCCAAAAAAGGTAAAATATCCCACCTGGCGGTATCCGGTAATAAAGATCACCAGCACAAGCACTATTAATATATACGCTGAAATGCGGTTTATCCTGGTCAGTATTTTTTCCATATTACCTCCATATTATTTATAGATATTATAGTTCATAATATCTATAAATCACACTTTCAACTTTAGGCTCAAAAAGTACTTGTGCCTTATTTACCCACTTTTAAAATTTCTGTGAAAGATAAAAATATAGGCCAGGAAGAATACAGAGAAAAGAGAGATTATTTTACTCATGGCAATGAAGTCTCCAAAAAAACCTGTCAGGTAGGATATTATGATTATCCCTATTGATCCTACAGAAAATATCATGGCCACCCTGGTACTGCTGTGTTTATTATATATTTCATGGCTATAAGAGACCAGGAGTGGCGGATAAGTCCCGATTAATAGTCCCAGGATAAGATAATCTATGAGTAGATAAATCGAATCTTTTAAGAAAAAAGAGATTGCCAGTACAAAAAAACTTATTATATTAATTACTTTGATAAGCTTTAATACACTTACTTTTTTTGAAAGCATGGCAGTAGATACTCTGCCTACCAGAACTGCGATCCAAAAAAATGCCAGGGAGTAATTTGAAAGAGCCGGTGACACATTAAAATATTTATAGAATAAGACAGGTACCCACCCGGATATAGCCGTTAAGGTCCCAAAAGATAGAGCAGCAAAGACTACCAGCAATACAAATTTTTTATTTTTTACCAGATCTATTATTATTTTTGCCTTTATGGACTCATCATGCACCTGTGGGTACTTTGCAAAATAAATAAGAAGTAAGACGATCAGGGATATAAAAAGCAGTACAAGATAAATAGTCCTGTAGTCCCCTGTCCTGGAAAATACAAGGTTAAATATAATCGGAGATGATATTGCCCCTAATCCAAAAAATGCATGTGCGATGTTCAGGTAAAAACCACGATTTTTATCAAAAGTATCCAGGATGGAAGAGTCAGCAATAATATTTATGGAAACACTAAATATCCCCATAAATAAAAATAATAAAAGAAATATTATATAACTGTTTATAAAGGTAAATATAAGGGCCGCCAGCATAAGAAGTATTATGAAAACGATATGGATCACTTTTTTACCGAACCTGTCTGCAAGGAGTCCGGCAAAATAGATGATCACTACTTGCCCAAAATAGTTAAAGACAAATACAATGCTCAAAGTCCTGATGCTGATATTGAATTTCTCCCCGATAGGTATAAGTAATGGACCAATGGCCATGGTGTAAAAACCAAATAGGAATTTACATAATGAGATAGATATTAATGCATATGTATTGTTTGATGTTAAATGAAATTTATTTATTCTATCTCTTAGCGATATGACTTGAAAACCTTCCCTCTATTATATTTATACTGCTTAATCACTGCCGGCCAGATCCAGTTTCTCAAAATTATCTTTAAGACTACTATAAAGTGATTTGTAGACTTCATAATATTTGGCATACCTGGATACATTGTCAGGATTTGGGGAAGTCTCTGAAACTTCTTTTATTATACTGTCAGTGGCCTCTTCTACATTCTTGTATATCCCGGCTCCTACACCCGCAAGAATTGCAGCGCCATATGAAGGTCCTTCCTCTACATTTAAAGTAACTATTCTTGTTCTAAATATATCAGAGATAATCCGGCGCCAGAGTATTGACCTGGCTCCACCTCCAAAGAGGACTATCTTGTCAGAAGTTATCCCAAGCTCCTTCATAAGTGAAAGGCAGTCATACTGGGAATAAGATATTCCCTCCATTACAGATCTTGCAAAGTGACCCTGGTCATGTAAATATGACAGGCCAAAGAATACTCCCCTGGCATAAGGGTCAGCGTGTGGGGTCCTCTCCCCTGATAAATAGGGTAAAAATATAAGTCCCTTCGATCCGGGTGAGGATGCTTCAGCTTGTTTATTTAATAACTCATAACCTTTAAGCTTTTTGTATTTTTCAGAGATCTTATCAGAAGCACCGAATGTGTCATAATACCATTTATATGCGCCTGCAGCTGAAAGAGTAACTCCCATGAGATGCCAGGCACCTTCCACTGCATGACAAAAGGAATGAAGCCTGCCCTGCGGGTCATAGACAGGTTTGTCTGAGTGGGCGAATACAACTCCGCTTGTTCCCAGGTAATCAGATATTAAGCCTTCCCGCACAATACCCGAGCCTACTGCCCCACCTGCCTGGTCCCCTGCACCACCTACTATTGGAGTACCCTGCATAAGGCCCGTAAGAGAAGCTGCCTCTTTAGATATATGGGAGGATACCCTTGATGACTCAAATACCTCTGGAAGAAGGTCTTTGTCTATATTGAGGCCATCTATTATCCTGTCGGACCATGTCCTTGCCTCTATATCCATAAGAGCCGTACCTGATGCATCTGATACCTCTGTGGCATAGACACCTGATAGCTTATACCTTATATAATCTTTTGGAAGCAGTATCTTATCCAGTTTATTGTAGTTTTCTGGCTCTGCTTGTCTTAACCAGAGGATCTTTGGGGCAGTAAAACCTGTCAGTGCCTTATTATAGGATAGTCTTATAAACTCATCCTCTCCTCCAAATGTATCATAGATAGCATCACACTGTTCCTGGGTCCTCTGGTCACACCAGAGAAGAGCAGGCCTTATTACTTTACCGTCCTTATCCAGGAATACTGAGCCATGCATCTGGCCAGATAGTCCTATAGCTGATATGTCCCCGGGATCTACTTTTGATTCAGCCAATACCTCTTTTACTGTATAAACTGATGCTTCCCACCAGTGGTCAGGGTCCTGTTGGGCCCAGCCTGGTTTTGGGGTATCAAGCGGGTATTCCTTTATAGCTGATGCAATTAGCTTTCCCGAAGTATCTATCAAGATACATCTTGTAGAGGTTGTTCCAATATCAAAGCCTACCAGGTAATTCATATCTTCTTCTTTCTAAGATTATAGTTTTGATTACTCTATCAAAAATAATTATTTCACTCTATTGATTTCCTGATCCCCCTCAAAAAGTGATTCCCCGAAGGGTTGGTACAGGAATTATTTTATGCTTTAAACATTTTCTTTAAAAAACTTAAACCTTTCTCAAGAAGGATCCATTCATTTTCTTCAGTAGATCTCCAGATCGATGCTGCTTTTGCGATCAATACATTGTCAGGAGTGAATGCCTCGATCACCAGATAACGGTTATACCTGATATCACTTAAGGCATCTTCGATTTCTTCCCACCGGACCTGGCCCGTTCCCGGCGCTCCCCTGTCATTTTCATTAGTATGAAAATTATATAAAAGATCCCCTGCTTTCCTTATTGCATCTGCAGAATCTTTTTCTTCAATATTCATATGAAATGTATCGAGGTGTATCTTTAAATTATCGCTTCCTACATCTCTTATCAACTTTAGGGCATCATCAGTAATATTTATAAAATCAGTTTCAAAACGGTTTAAGGGCTCTATGGCCAGATAAACAGATCTTTCTTCTGCATACTGGCAGACTTGCCTTAAACTCTCAATCTCTGTCTGCCACTGTTTCTTCCTATCTTCCGGACTCTCAAGATTCGCCCTTCCGACCGCAGAGTAAATTGGACCGACAAAAATATCAGACCCCAGGGCAGCTGTTGCATCGATACCGTCCTTAATATATTCTATTCCGTTTTTTATATTTTCCATATCAGGACCCCTTATATCCCTGTCCATGCTAAACAACCCACATACTCCACTACATTCAAGACCATTATTTTTTAATTGTTCAAGTGTCCTTTTGTAATCGAGATCACCTTTCTGGGCCAGAGCAATTTCAACACCATCGAATCCTATTTCTTTGATCCTTTCAAATAAAACAGTATTCTCGTCTTTAAAACTTCCCGTAAATATCAAAGTATTCAAACCAAACTTCATAATACCCTCCTCGCATAATAAGATAATAAAATTTGTTAATAATAATTGTTAATATCAAATATATAAATATAACTAAATAAAGCTAAGCAGAAAGACAAATTAATCCTCCTTTTGACTGCTTGAGAGTGAATTTAAATAATTGAATAATATGCAAAATAATATCCACCACTCAGGCAATAGTTCTACCCAGGTACCTGATCTCCTGTTTTCAATTAAGTACCCGGTATTTTATAAGTAATATTACAATGGTGGAGTATACTTTGTATCGACCCATTTTCTATTTTTACTGCTTTCTACAGTTTTTAGAACAAAATTAACTCCCCTGGCTCCATCCTGCACGGTGGGAAAATCAGTATCAAATTTACCCGGTTCTTTTTCGTTCTTCCTGGCCAGCATCGTCCTGGCGGCATTTACATATATATTAGCCAGGGCTTCAATAAAAGCTTCCGGATGGCCAAATGGCAGCCTGGAATTATGCCTGGCAACTTCTTCCAGGTAGTCATTACCGTGCTTGTATACTTTTTCCGGCTTATCTCCATATTTTAGATAAAGATAATTTGGATTTTCCTGATACCATTCCAGGGAGCTTTCAGTTCCGTATACCCTGAATTTTAGGCCATTCTCAGCCCCTACTGAGATCTGTGAAGCATAAAACACTCCCCTGGCTCCATTATCAAAATGAACCAGTATATTGCCGTCATCATCCAATACCCTGTCCTTGCCAAATATAGAAAGATCGGCCATTATCTCCTCTATCTCCAGACCGGTAATATAACTGGACATATTTTCAATATGTGTCCCCAGGTCCCCCATACAGGAAGAGGCTCCGGCTTGTTTTGGATCTGTCCTCCAAACTGCCTGCTTGGCTCCATCTTTCTCGATTGTTTTAGTGAGCCAGCCCTGAGGGTATTCAATCACGACTTTTCTTATGTCCCCCAGTATACCGTCCTCTATGAGTTTCTTTGCTTGCTTGACCATGGGATATCCTGTATAGGTATATGTTACTGCAAATATCCTGTTTCCGGACCCTGTGATCCGGCAGAGCTCTTCTGCTTCTTCTAGGGTAGTGGTCATCGGTTTATCGCAGACAATATTGATACCTGCCTCCAAAAATAATTTAGCTGCAGGATGATGAAGATGATTGGGGGTGACAATTGATACAAAATCAATTCTTTCATCTTCCGGTAATGCCGCTTCCTTCTCAGCCATCTCCTTATATGAGCCATACACCCGTCCTTGTTCCAGCATAAGCTCTTTTCCCTGAATGCGTGATTTTTCTGGAGATGAAGAAAACGCTCCAGCTACCAGGTCTATTTCTCCATCCAGAGCAGCTGCTTTTCTGTGTACCGACCCAAAGAATGCATCAGGTCCTCCCCCGACCATGCCGTATTTTATCTTAGCCGGATTTTCTGACACTCCCTTAATAATTCCTACCATTGGTGACCCTCCTCTTCTCTTTGTGAGATTATTTATCTAAATCAAATATAGAATATCTTTCCTATATTTCAAATACCAACAGGAAACAAAAATATTTTGGATAATTTCCATATTATATTTTGACAGATAAATGTAGATATTTCAAAGATATCATGGAATTTTTAAGCTATTTACTTGAAGGATCTATTGTGCTGCAGAAACCGGACTATTTTTAATCACTGGTTTAGTTTTAACAGTAGTAGATATCTTTTTGGAAAAATATGGTGATTTTTTAAGTATCCAGTATTTTATTACTGGTTTAACCGCTCTAAGCAGATACTTTCTTATCCCCAGGATCCTTCTTATTTCGACTAAAAAATCATTAAGATCTTTTTCCTGGTATTTAAGAAGATGTTGACTTTCAGTCGTATCCATCCAATCAGTGTAAAAAGGTTTACTGCTAAAAGCTTGTTCTGGAAACATACCTAATCCTACTTCATCCAGTACCCTGGTAATGAAATCTTTTTGAAGCATCTGGCATCTCTTCCCTCCGCCTATAAGCAGGGTCTTCCCCCAGACCTGTTCACTGACTGCAGCATTTGCAAGTGCTGATCCGGCATCATCAGCATGGATCAGTTCTATTCTATTATCAAGGGAAACACTAAAAAGCATGGGATCTATCTCACAAAGTGAAGGTGAAAGTACTGCTCCCAGCCGTAATATCGTCCACTCAAGTCCCGATATTTTTACAAGCTGTTCGCATGCAACTTTATGGTGTGAATAATTATCAGTAGGTTTTACCTGGTCTTCAATTTTCCTCGGAGGTTCCTGGTCCTGGGTCTTTCCAAATACTGAAACTGAAGACGTAAAAACTATTTTTGCTTTTTCCTCCTCTTCAGCTGCAGCCCTGAGAAGGTTCCTTGTTCCCTCGACATTTATCTCCCATGCCCAATTTGGCTTTTGTTCGGAAAGATCCGGAATGATGAAAGCTTGATGTATGATGATGTCCTGTCCTTTTACGGCCACCTGTACTGATAGGATATCAGTAATATCTCCCCATACCATATCTACGCTATTACCATTTTTCTTGAGGTCATCAAGTATTTTTAAATTTTTTTTATTCTTTAATTCAAGGACCCTTATTTCGTGTCCATCGCTTAAAAGTTTTTTCAGGGTATATAAGCCTACATTTCCAAATGCTCCGGTAATAAGTATTTTCAAATCAGTCTCCTCATTTATTTTTCATTTAAATAAACAGTGTATGCTGCTTTCCTTAAAACAAGCTTAAAAAAGTGAAAGATAAATATTTGTTGCAGTATTTAAATATATAGAAGACCTGTTACTGCTTTTTGGCTCTATCTTCAGCATATCCTATTCTCTCCATTATTGGAGGATGGGAGTACAGTATATACTTGATCACCGGATGTGGTTCCACATTGGAAAGATTTGATTCAGCAAGTCTTACCATCAATGCTATCTGTGCATCATATCCGTTTGTGATCTCAAGGGCTGTCTCATCAGTTTGTTTCTCAAAATACCTGGAAACCATATTCTGAAATGGAAGTATTAAAAAAGTGACCAGGGAGATTATAAGTATCAATATGAAAACAGCTCTTATATCTCCTTTTAGTCCTGCCCTGGAAAATAATAGGGCCAATAAGAAAAAGCCAAGAAAACCTCCTATTATACTCATCCCAATACTTTTGAGCACATGGGAATATTTCCAATGTCCGGCTTCATGAGCTATGACGTTCAGGATCTCTTCATTGGAAAAATTATTGATCAGATTATCATAAAGGACTATCCTCCTGGTATTTCCCACCCCGGTAAAATAAGCATTGGCCCTAATGGTCCTCCTGCTGGCATCTGCAATAAGGATCTCCTCCACCTCTATCCCGGCTTTCTTTGTTATCCCCAATATCTCTTCCTGCAACTTATTATCATCAAGTTTTTTAAACTTATAGAAAAGTGGATCAATAAGGATCGGGTAAAGGTAGACTGCTATTATGATAAAGACAGCCATTGCCGAAGCTGCTATAAGCCACCAATACCTGGGTACATATACCAGGAGTGCATATATCCCGGTCATAGCGCCAACTGATACAATTATATCTATTGCCTTGCTCTTTCCATAATCACTGAACCACATCCCCACAGTCTGGACCGATTGTCCGAATTGGTGCTCGATCGTATAGCCTCTGTAAAAGCTTAATGGGAGCAATATAATGCTTAGCAGGATATAGAAAAGGGTGATATATCCTGCAGCAACCAGGATATTTACCCTGGGGCCGGCGGTAAAATATTTCCATATTATAAATAATACGATACCCATTACCGCCCATGAAAGAACTTTACTGGTGATTGAAAGGATTATGCTTGTCCGGCCATATGCTGAAGCCGTAGAAAGAAAATCACTGCTGAAATATTTTAGAGTGTCTGGTCCATAAGATGGTTTTACAGCAAGGTTTACGACAAGTATCGTCAGGGCTACTGAAAGTGCCAGGCCGCCCAGGATAATAATAATCCAGAATATTCCCGGATTTGAATCTAAAATCTTTAACCTTGAGTTCATTGACTATAATAATTAATTAATATCAATTAGATTTTAATAGATTTTTGAAAAAATTTAAATCTGTCGGGAGATCACAACTCTTTTTAGATCTACCAGCATTACGGATTTGAAGAATGAATTTAATATCGGGTTCAAACATTTATTATTTCCGGTTCTGAGAATTGTCTATATAAAACTTTCCAATATCTTCTTTCCCCTGTGTTGCAGATAAGTGTCAAGTACTTCCTGATACCTCTCACAAACAGGTTCTTCTCCCCCTGAGATGACTATTGAAGAAAAGGGACAGCCCCCGCCGCAGATAGGGGCAAACTTACAATCCATACACTTTTCCATATTCATAATATCCCTGCTCCTCCACTCCGACATCCCACTATCTGAAAGCTCAAGTACCGGAACAAATTTCCCGATAGAGATGCTCTTGCTGCCAATAGATTCGGGACATGTGTAGATATGACCATCAGGACAGAATATATACAGTTCAAGCAGATTGCTTTCACAATTAAAAAATCTCGGAGAAACATTTGGTGCTCCATGCTGGACTTCCAGTATATGCCTTAAAGGTTTAAAACAGTAAAAACCGAAAAGTTTTTCGAGTTCAGGATTTTCATCATAGATGCTTATTAATCTCTCAATCACTTTTTCTTCTTCGACAACCGGATGGACATATTCAAGTGTGGTATGGTCTGTGACAAGTGAGGGTTTCACTTTAAAATTATGATGTCCTATCCAGTCCATTTTTAGCATATATTCATATATTTCCGGTAAATACTCAATATTCTCCATATCGATATTTATCCTTGCATTTGTATTTATTTTATTATCCAGCAGACCATCAATGCTATTAGAGATCTCTGCAAAGCTTCCCTTACCGGAAAAGTGTGCCCTTCTCCTGTCGTGTATGCCTTCGGGTCCATCAATTGTTATCTGCAGCATTTCAATATTGTCTTTAGCCTGACTTAAAATATCTATAAAATCGCCTGCAAACACACCATTGGTGACTATTGTTATTTTTGCATCCTTTTTTACTGCAAATTCCAGTATTTTCCTGACAATGTCTTTATTTTTCGGAAGAAGAGGTTCTCCTCCAAATAATTCTATGGAATGAATATCTTTATTGATTTTTTTTGAAATAGTTTTTATGGATTCAAATGAAGCTTCAAGGAGACCTTCGTCCATATCCATTTTATTGTTTGATATAGTATCCTTTTCAAAACAATATGTGCAGTTTAGATTACACGAATAAGTGGGACATATGACATATTTTACAGGTCTGTTATGGGCTTTTACGGAGAAGTTTTTGAAAAGTTCAGCAAACAGTTTTTTTTCTTCTTCTGGATCTTTGTAGTAGTACCCTCTCTCTATCAGGCTTGAGAGAGGGTCCGTGTCTACTTCCTCAAACTTTCTGCCAAGCATCAAATCCCAGTCTTTACTTTTTATAAAATCCAGTGCGCCTGTGAGAAAATTGTTTATAAAAGTATAATTACTGTCCAGTTTATAATGATAATTGTATTTGCTCGGCCAAAGTCTCATTTTAGTTCTGATTATACCAACCAACCATCCAGCACCAGAACCAGCAGCAAAGTGGTCCTATATCGTCTTTAGACTATCAAGTTTGGTATCCTTGTTCCAAAGATTTTTTGTTTTATTCAATGAGATCAAGTTCCTTCCTCCTCTCCTAAATAATTTTTCTGAATTGCTGCATTGATAGTCTTTGAATACTTCAATAAATATTTTACTACTATATGCTATCTTAAAAAAATAATAAAATCATCCCATTTTATGGTGACAATCTATTTGAATAAATAATAGAAGTAAAAATAGAAAATACATTAATATCTTTGGAAAAACACGCATATGAATCTTATCAGGATTGATCCCTATTATTGAAGAGACCCTATTCTCAAGCCTTCTCTGGCTAAAAACTCCAGTAGCTGAAAAAGCGGAGCTCTCCAGTGGTGTCAATTGCTTGTTTGACTTGATAAGTTTTTTTAATTTCAATAATGAATTTAATATAATTTTTGCAATCTCAACAGGAGGCCTGTCAGTATATTTTACAACCAGCTTATCACAGGCTTTTTCCTGTTCGCTTCTTATAAGAAAATATGCAATAAAACCAAATGGATTAAAGAAATTTAAATCCCTCAATATCAAGGCAAACCAGCCTAAAAGATTGTCCTTTCTCTTTATATGGGAAAGTTCATGCCTTATTAGAATATCCTTTTCGTTTTGATCAAGATCGTCCAATAATCTTGGTGACAATACTAGTGTAAAACGTCTTACCCCTATAATAAATGGAGAAGAATAGTCGCTATGAGTAAGACTAACATCCGGGGAATGGGTTTTTATCCTGTTTGTAAAGTTGTCAATAATTCCATACACATCTGGCACGTCTTCTCTTCCAACTTTTTCTTCATAAGCAAGTCTCCTATAGAGAAAAGCGATACTTATCCATCTGAATAACAATAAAGCAAACATTACTATTACCACTATTGTGAGGACTAAATAATTCGGATTTGACACTATTGTAGAAGGACTGCTATTGATTTTTATCATATTCATAGGATCAGGAAGTCTTATCCCAGAGCTGGCCATAATAGATATCATACATTTTTTCTATATCAATTTTCTCAAGAATAACAATAAAAGGTTTGATGAGGGGCAGG
>PVMK01143171.1_pt1 | contig 19709 bp, 18 predicted proteins | sample 1853481 | NCBI WGS metagenome assembly PVMK01 (sample SAMN08533507, study PRJNA380276) | Marine sediment metagenome, whole genome shotgun sequencing project. | reverse complement strand
GCCCAGATTCGCTACCTGGGTGTTGGCGCCATGTTGATCGGTGGTGTCTGGACCTTGATCTCTCTTCGTCACTCCCTGGTCTCGGGAATTCGCAGCGGCATCAATGCCGAGCGTGGCAACGGCGGTGAAGCGATTCCGGCCACCGAGCGGGACCTACCCATGCGTTTCATCCTGATCGGCACGGTGCTGTTCGTGCTGCCGCTGATGGTGTTGTACCAGGCCATTGTTGGCAACTGGGCGGTGAGTATCCCGATGACGGTCATCATGATTGTGACGGGCTTCCTGTTTGTCTCGGTGTCGGCCTACATGGCGGGACTGGTAGGTTCGTCCAATAACCCGGTGTCGGGCCTGACCATCGCTACCATTTTGTTTGCTGCGCTGGTGCTGGTGCTGTTGCTGGGGCCGGAATCATCCATCGGCGCGGTGGCCGCTATCATGATCGGTGCGGTAGTCTGCGGCGCAGCCTGCATCGGCGGCGACAACCTGCAGGATTTGAAATGCGGTTACATGTTGGGGGCCACCCCGTGGAAGCAACAATTGATGCTGGCGATAGGTGGTGTCTCCAGCGCCCTGATCATGGCGCCGGTGCTCAACCTGCTGGCCCAGGCTTACGGCATCGGAGTACCCACAGAGGCCCACCCCAGTCCGTTGCTGGCACCGCAGGCCAACCTCATGGCATCGGTGGCAAATGGTATATTCGGTGGTGAATTACCCTGGACCATGATCGGTATCGGTGCGGCCATTGGCGCGGCAATCATCATCCTCGACGAGACCCTGAAGAAGCGCGGATCCAGCTTCCGTACGCCGGTGCTGGCCTGTGCGGTGGGCATCTATCTGCCGATTGAGCTCAGCGTGCCGATCTTCGCCGGCGGCCTGGTGGCCCACCTGGTAGAGCGCCACTTCAAGCCCGGCGATGCCGAGGGTGAGCGCGAGCGCATTCACCAGAAGGGCACCCTGTTCTCGGCCGGATTGATTACCGGCGAGGCTCTGATGGGCATCTTCATGGCCGTACCCATCGTGGCGATAGGGTCTGCCGAGGTGCTGGCTCTGCCCGAGGCGCTGCACTTTGGCGGCTGGCTGGGGCTGACAATCCTGGCGCTGGTAGCTGTGCTGCTTTACCGCCTGGCGGTAAGCCAAACAGTTGAGGACAGCCACAAAGTGTAAGCAGCGGATTCTGGCAATATCAGCTATATACCCATGATTACAGACATAATTCCGAGAATTCGGTCCGCCTTGGTGAAATATGCGGGCAAATTGTTTTTTGGGCTTATACTGGGAGTAGTGAGAACTATGCTATGACCACAGGCCGCACAACAACTGTCATTACCCTGGCTTTGCTGGCCTTGATTGCCAGTAGCGCCGCGGCTGCGCAAGAGATTTTTCACTGGGTTGACGAAAATGGTGTCCCGAACTTTAGCCAGGAGCAGCCAGCCGGGGAAATTCCGGGCCTCAGCAAGGTGTACCTGGAAGATACTACGCCACCTGACTACGATCCCGAAGAGGACCTCTACGGCGTAGAGGCACAGGCGGAGCGCATGAACGCTCTGCGTGAGGACATGGAGAAACGGCGTGAAGCTGGTCGGCAGCGTCAAGAAAATATCGTCCAGCAACCGGTACAGCAGTATCGTGACCCGTATCGCTTCTATTCGCTTCCTCGCTTGTACCCGCCGATATATCCCAAGCCGCCGCCCAAACCGGAGCTCCCGATAGCCGTACCTTACGAGACCTCTACGCTGAGGCCGCCTGGCCGCTCGCCGAACTGAATTCGGTCACAGGCCTGGGTTGGGATACTGGTGAAATATGCAGGTTAATCAATAACTTGCCAGCATCCACTTACGCAAACGATTTGAATCACCGAAAGGGGTGAGCTTGCCAAACGAGTTCAGTAATACGATGGATACGGGCTCGCCTTCGATATTGGCCCGCATGACCAGGCAGCGCCCCGCCTCGTTGATGTACCCGGTCTTACTGAGGGCGATATCCCAGCTTTCGTTTTTCAACAGGCGGTTGGTGTTGCCGTAGACGAGGGGGCCCCTCTTTGCGTAGGGGCGAACTTCCAGCCGTTGGGTGGTGCTGGCTTTCCTGATCAGCGGGTAGTCATATGCGGCGGTGACCATTTTCATGAGATCGTTGGCGGTGGATGTGTTTTCCACGTTCAGACCCGCGGGGTCGGCGAAGTGGCTGTTGTTCATACTCAACTCCACCGCTTTCTTATTCATTTGTGCAACGAACGGCTTCATGCCGCCAGGCCAGTTTCTGCCCAGTGCAGTAGCGGCACGGTTCTCGGACGACATAATCGCCAGCAGGATCATTTCGCGCCGGGACAGTGTGGCGCCGTACTCCAGGCGCGAACCGGTTAACTGAACCAGGTCGCGGTCCTCTTTGGTGACGGTGATTTTTTCGTTCAGGTCGAGGCCGGAATCGAGGATAACCATCGCCGTTACCAGCTTGGTAATGGAAGCGATGGGGCGAACGGTATCGACGTCCTTGCCGTAGATGACGTTGCCGTCTGCATCGATGACCAGGGCCGAAGCCGAGCGTAAACCGGGATTACCATCAAGATTGGTGAAACCGGCAGCCCGGGCCTCCGTTGGCGGGTTTGATCCCAGTACTACTGCAAAAATCAACGCTATCGTGTTTACGATCCGCATGGCTCAACTCCACTCCCTGTCATTTTTTGCTTAAGCGGTGCCTTTCGCAGCATATTCTGCCCGAATCGGGCAGCATCAGCAAATTTTTATCATTGCAATGTTGTTAGACTGAGGCAGCCATGGCTAATCCACCGCATACCGACAACATCAAGGTTCGACTGAGAAACTTGAGCCGCAGCTATATTGAAGGTGAACGGCAGCACGAAGTGTTGAGCAACATCAGCGCGGAATTTATCGCGGGAGAATCAGTTGCCATTCGCGGCCGCAGTGGTTCCGGCAAATCGACGCTACTCAATTTGATCAGCGGTATTGATGCCCCCGATACCGGGCAGGTAGAAGTTGCGGGCCTTAACATCACCACGATGACTGAACGCGACCGGACGCTGTTCCGCCGCGAGCACATCGGCTTTGTTTACCAGGCGTTTAACCTGCTGCCGACGCTGAGCGTAGCGGACAACATTCGCCTGGTGCTGGAACTCAACAAGGTGCCGGAGAATGAAGCAGCAGAGCGCATCGACGAGTTGTTGTGCGCGGTTGAACTGCAGGATCGCGCCGACAGTTACCCGGATGTACTGTCGGCGGCGAACAGCAGCGCGTCGCAATCGCAAGGGCGCTGTGCCACCGGCCATCGTTGCTGCTGGCGGACGAACCCACGGGTAACCTGGACGACAAAATCGCGCAGCGGGTTCTGCGCCTGCTCGATGAGCTGCTCAGAAAAACCGGCGGCACGATGATTGTGGCCACACACAGTTCGGCCGTGGCTTCGTTTTGTGATCGCGTTATGGAGCTGCACGACGGCACGCTCGTTCCTCTCCCGGAGCAAAGGGATCGTCCATGATGCCGGTGCTGTACCGCGCAAGTATCGGATATCTGCTGCGCCACCCCTGGCAACTGGGCCTGGTGCTGCTGGGTATCTGTATTGGAGTCGCTGTCATCGTCGCTGTCGATCTCGCCATCGAAAGCTCGAGGAAAGCCTTTCTGATGTCGATGGACACCCTGACCGGAGAAGCGACGCATCAGATTATTGGTGGTCCAAATGGCGTCGATGAAAAACTGTATACCAGGCTAAGGGTAGAAGCGGGAATCCGCAGTATTGCACCGGTGGTTGAAGGCTACGTAGAGGTAAACAACGAAACCATCCATCTGCTCGGCGTCGATCTATTTGCGGAACGGCAGATACGCTCGTTTTCTTTTGATGTGAAATCTACCTCAGTCGCGCAAGCAATATCCGTCGAATCATTGTTCCGTAGCGTTCTTACCGCACCCGGCGCCGTGTTGATGTCGCAACAGACAGCAGATTTGTTGGGCTTGCAAGCTGGTGATGCCTTTGATGTCCTGGCCGGTGGAACATCGTTCAGGGGCGCCTTGCTTGGCACGCTTGGCCAGCGCAAATCCGCTGCTCTGAGCAATCTCATGATAGTGGACATCGCTGTCGCTCAGACCTGGCTTAATCAATTCGGCTGGCTGTCACGCATCGACGTGCGAATTCCGCATGGTGACAGTGAGTTGCAAGCCAGGTTGAAAAACCTGCTGCCACCTGACATGCAACTACTCAGCGCGACGGGACGCACCCGGTCCCTGGCTGAATTGAGTACTGCCTTTATGACCAATCTTTCGGCCATGAGCTTGCTGGCCTTGCTGGTGGGCCTGTTTCTTATCTATAACAGTGTCGGTTTCGCCGTCCTGCAACGACGCGGACTGATCGGTGTGTTACGGGCACTGGGGGTGACTCGACAGCAAATCTTTGCACTGATTCTCACCGAGGGCGCCGTGCTTGGGTTGCTTGGCGCCACCATCGGCGTCGTGCTGGGCGTCTGGCTTGGAGAACAGCTGCTGGTGCTGGTCTCGCGTTCCATCAACGATTTTTACTTTCGCGTCAGTGTCACTGAAGTCGCCCTCAGCCCGTATTCCATTGGCAAGGGCTTGATCGCCGGCCTGGGCGCAACGCTTATCGCCGCTGCTGTGCCTGCCATCGAAGCGGCTTGGTATCTGCCCCGGCTTGCGCTGACACGCTCGGTGATTGAGCACCGGACAGGCAGACTGTTGCCAGTCATTGCCATTGCCGGGCTCTGCACTGGCTTGCTTGCCATTCTGCTTTTGCAGGTATCCGGCAGCAATCTCGTGGCGGGGCTCACGGCTGTCTTTATGCTCATTCTGGGGTTTGCCTTGTGTGTGCCCGTCGCCGTCAGAGCAATAACATCCGTATTGGAACCCCTGGCGGCGCGAGTGGGCGGAACCACCGCGAGACTCGCCGTTTCAGGTATCGGGGCCAACCTGAGCCGCACCGGCGTTGCCATCGTTGCGCTGGCGGTTGCCGTATCGGCGACGATTGGTGTCAGTGTCATGGTCGACAGTTTTCGAGGTTCCGTCAGTACCTGGCTGGACAGAACATTGCAGTCTGGTATTTATGTCGGCGCGCCGCGCGCCGCGCTGGACCACGATCTGATTGAAGACCTGCTGCGGGCGCCCGGCATTGCAGCCTACAGCACCAGCCGCAGGGTCTGGCTGGAAAACGAAACCGGCCGTACCCGCATCATCGCGTTGCAAATGGCGCCCGGCAGTTATCCTGGAACGGAAATTCTGGATGCCGATCCGGAACTTGCCTGGCGGGCATTCGAACAGGAGGGCGCTGTTCTGGTCTCCGAAACATACGCGTATCGCAACGGTGTTGCTGCGGGTGATGCCATCAGGCTGATGAGCCAGTTTGGGGAACGGGACTTCCCGGTTGCTGCGACCTACCAGAGTTACGATGTCAACGCCGGTGCGGTGCTCATGAGCCGCAGTACCTACGACAGATTCTGGAACGACCCACGGGTTGACTCGATTGGCCTGTTTCTCAGCCCGGGTGCGAATCTGGAGCAACTCATGCAGCAATTGGAAGCGATTGGCGAAGGCCGGCAGCAGATTTTCCTGCGTTCGAACCGTGAAATCCGTGATCTGTCACTGCAGGTGTTCGACCGTACATTTGTGATTACCGACGTACTGTACTGGCTGGCAACGGGCGTCGCGCTGATCGGCATTCTGGGCGCCATGCTGGCGCTGCAACTGGAGCGGGCGCGCGAACTGGCTGTTCTGCGGGCATTGGGTATGACGCGTGCACAACTGGGCGGCATGGTCACCATGCAAACCGCAGTTATCGGCCTGCTGAGCGGCCTGGCCGCGGTGCCACTGGGCCTGGTGATGGCCTGGGTGCTTATCGAAGTCATCAATCGCCGTGCCTTTGGCTGGCAAATGGATATTCTGGTGTCTCCGGGGGTACTACTGGCGGCGGTCCTGTTCTCTGTTGCTGCGGCCTCGCTGGCAGGCATTTACCCGGCGTATCGTGCAGCCAGCAGCCAGCCGGCCCTGGCCATGCGCGAGGAATAGGGTCATTCTTCCCATGAAGAAATATGCCTTACTTACCTCGTTAATCGTGATTACCGGCTTCGCGATAAGCCGGTTTTATGATTTTGCTTCGACTCCACCGGCAGCGCCCGAGGCATCCGGCAGCGACTCCCGCCTGTCCGAACTCCTGGGCAGCGATAATGCCGAGGGCTTCCTATCGGCCACCGGGGCAAGGACATTCCGCTTTCCCCAGGACCATGGCCCACACCCCGGCTTTCGCAACGAATGGTGGTACCTGACTGGTAATCTGGATGGTGAACGGGGACAGCGTTTCGGCTTTGAACTCACGTTCTTTCGCTTTTCCCTGAGCCCCGGGCCAGCTTTAAACTTCAGGCTGCCAGCAGGCTCCAACTGGCAGACCAGGCAGGTCTACATTGCTCATTTCGCTGTTACCGACGAAAAAAATAAACAATTCCATGTTGAACAGAGATATTCACGGGCTGCGCTGGGGCTTGCGGGTGCGCAGACCTCGCCCTTCAAGGTCTGGATCGAAGACTGGTCGATCAAGGAAATCCAAAACCATGACGGCACAACATCGGCGGCTGAAAATTGGGAGTTAACGGCATCCGGAAAGGACATTGCCCTGCATCTGAAGCTCGCCGCCAAAAAGCCGCCAGCCCTCAACGGCATTGACGGCCTGTCGCAAAAATCAACGGCACAAGGCAATGCATCCTACTACTACTCCATATCAAGACTGCACAGCGAGGGTACTTTGCACATCGCAGGCCAGGCACACCCGGTGTCCGGGTATTCCTGGCTGGACCGGGAATGGAGCAGCAACGCGCTGGCCGCTGATCAGCAGGGCTGGGACTGGTTTGCGCTACAACTCTCCGACGGCAGCGACCTGATGTTCTACAGTATTCGAAAAAGCGATGGCAGCCAGGATGAGCACAGCGCCGGAACCTGGATATCCAATAACGGGGAAGTCCGGCATCTGAACCGGGACGATCTGGCGATTATCGTCACCGATGAATGGCAAAGTCCTGAAGGCGGCATTTACCCTTCGCGTTGGGATATTCATGTCCCGGAGCTTGATCTGATGCTTACGGTCACTCCGCTTATTGCCGACCAGGAGCTATTCACCACCGTTCGTTACTGGGAAGGCGCTGTCGATGTGACAGGCCAACGAAACCACCTGCCCATCGAGGGCCGCGGCTACGTCGAACTCACCGGCTATGCGCGTTCAGTCAAACACACCTTCCAGAATGTCGGAGATGATCAGGCTGCCGGCCACGACTAACACCAGGTCACTGCCCGCCTGCTGCCATTCATAGCCATCGTGTCGGGGCAGTTGGCTGATGAACGAATCCGGCATCCGGGTTTTTGCAATTCCCGGCGGCATGGGCTTGCCGCGTGCGAGGTTCTTGCGAATCCCCGGCGGCAACGGCTTACTGCCGGTCAGATTGTAATTGGCCGCCAGCTGGCGCGCGTCGCCAAAGCTGATGCCGGCAGTCACCGTGGCGGAAAAGCCGAGATCGACCGTGAGGCCGCTCTTGTCCGACTTACCCTTGTGTTCGGGCGGGTCCGCCTGCAATGCGGCAACAAACAGTGACAAGACTGGTACAACCGTAACGAGTGTGAGAATTAGATAGCTCTTTGACATGATGCTAACCTCCTGTCGGCATACAAGTTTTTGATAACAAGCTGTAGATATAATACCTATATTACTGGACTCCCACAAACAGGACCCCAAACAGGACTAACCATGCGGCACTGGACTTTGCTCGGTGAGGCGCCCATTCCGGGCACTGGCCAGACCCTTTCCCTGTACCAGGGCAAGGATGACTTCTTCATCAAGATTTCTGGCGGTGGCGAGCTCATGAACACCCGCAAGCACGGTTCCGAGGATGCGCTCGGTTCCCTGCCGTGCAAACGCCTGCGCCATCCCGAGGCGGCGCGGGTGCTCATTGGCGGCCTCGGAATGGGTTTCACGCTGGCTGCCGTGTTGAGGGTAGTGGGGCCCGGGGCCGAGGTAACTGTTGCAGAATTGATTCCCGAAGTGGTGGATTGGAATCGCGGGCCACTCGGCGAACGCAGCGGGCATCCACTCAATGACCCGCGCACACGGGTTCACGTGGGTGATGTGGTGAAATTACTGCGCAAGAAAAATGCGTGTTTTGACGTGATCGCACTGGATGTCGACAACGGGCCCGAGGGCCTGACCACGAGCACTAACGACTGGCTCTACTCTGAACCCGGTATTATCGCTGCCCACAACGCGCTTGGCCCTGGCGGCATCCTGGCTTACTGGTCCGCAGGCCAGGACCAGGCTTTTCACGACAGGCTCCGGCGCTGCGGGTTCATGGTCGAGGAAATCATGGTTCATGCGCACGGCCACAAGGGCGCCAGGCACACCATCTGGTTGGCCAGTGTGGATGGGTAAACAATCGTCAGCTTTCGATCGGTCTGAGCTGGCTCAATTCTTCTTCTTCAAAAATCCTGGAGATGGCCATGAAGCGTACACCAAGAGGAATTTCCAGTGAGAAACTCGACCCTCTGCCCTGGGTGACATCCACCGTTATGTGCATGTTCTTGTAGTATTCAAACTGGTCCGGGGCCATGTAAAATTTACAGCCATGAATTTCACCCAGGCACAGGTCCCTGGAACCAATCAGGAAATCACCTTTTTGAAAACACATGGGAGATGAACCATCACAGCATCCTCCGCTTTGATGAAAAATCAGATCCCCGTGCTGTTCCCGTAATTGTTCGATAACAGCCCTGGCTTCATCTGTCACCGATACCCGCTCTATGTACATGAACTTTCCAAACAAGGCATGGGCGGCCCCTGAGGAGCCGCCCCGAACCCAAAGCGGTATTTAGAAGAAGCCCAGCTTGTTCTTGTCATAAGACATCAGGACGTTCTTGGTGTGGCGGTAATGATTGAGCATCATTTTGTGCGTTTCCCGCCCAAAACCGGATTTCTTGTACCCGCCAAACGAAGCGTGCGCAGGATAAAGGTGGTAGCAATTGCACCAGACGCGGCCTGCTTGTATGCCTCGGGACATGCTTTGCATCTGGTGCACATCGCGGGTCCAGACACCGGCGCCCAGGCCATATAGCGTGTCGTTGGCGATTTCCAGTGCTTCGGCTTCATCCTTGAAGGTGGTGACACTCAGGACCGGGCCGAATATTTCCTCCTGGAAGATGCGCATCTTGTTGTGGCCCTTGAAAACTGTGGGTTTGATGTAATAGCCATCCGGGTAGGTTTCATTTTGATAGGCCTCACCGCCAATCAGGAGTTCAGCGCCTTCCTGTTTGCCGACATCGATGTAATTCAATATTTTTTCATACTGATCATTTGAAGCCTGGGCGCCCATCATGGTGCCCAAATCAAGCGTATCGCCCATGGTGATTGCTTCAATACGCTCCAGGCAGCGCGCCATGAATTCGTCATAGATACTTTCCTGGATCAGGGCGCGTGACGGACAGGTGCACACCTCACCCTGGTTGAAAGCAAACAGGACCAGCCCTTCAATGGCCTTGTCAAGAAAGGCATCATCCTCTGCCATGACGCTCTCGAAGAATACATTGGGTGATTTTCCGCCCAGCTCCAGGGTGACCGGAATGATATTTTCAGAGGCATACTGCATGATCAGGCGACCGGTGGTTGTTTCACCGGTAAATGCCACTTTCTTGATATCGGGGTGGGTGGCCAGTGGCTTGCCGGCCTCAGGCCCAAATCCGTTCACGACATTCAACACGCCGGCGGGAAGCAGGTCAGCAATGACATCAATTAAAACCAGGATAGATACGGGCGTTTGTTCCGCGGGTTTCAAAACAATACAGTTGCCAGCAGCCAGAGCGGGAGCCAGTTTCCAGGTCGCCATCAGGATGGGGAAATTCCACGGGATGATTTGACCCACGACACCCAGAGGTTCATGGATTTCCATGGATACGGTATTCGCATCCAGGTCAGTCACGTCACCTGATTCAGAACGAATCACGCCACCGTAGTAGCGGAAGTGATCAGCCGCCAATGGAATATCCGCCGCCATCGTCTCCCGGATCGCCTTGCCGTTGTCCCAGGTTTCCACCAGGGCCAGTTGCTCCAGGTTTTCTTCGATGCGGTCGGCAATCTTAAGTAAAAGAGCGCTGCGTTCTGTGGGTGAAGCCTTGTTCCAGGCAGGGGCTGCCTTCCAGGCCGCTTCAACGGCAAGGTCGATATCCGCGCTGTTGGATTGAGCCACCCTGGCGATAAAACTCCCATCGACTGGCGAGCTATTTACAAAATACTCACCATCGAGCGGAGCCACCCATTCTCCACCGATGTAATTATCGTACTGATCCTTAAACTCAGGTCTTGCATAGGACATGTTGTTCTCCATCTTTGATTCGATCGACATTAACCTTCCCATATTAACTGATTTATCATTAAATAAGCGTGCCCCCTATTTGTGATATTTTGACGGCCATAGCAGGAGGTTTTCATGGCGGGTGGATTTGCCAAAGATGGTGCAGTGCAGGAACAAATTGATGCCAGTGTGGAGGATGCCATTGAACGTGCGCGCAGTCAGCTGCCACGCGGTGAAAGTTTGCGAAAATGCGAACAGTGCGGCGCGGACATTCCCGAAGCCCGCCGCAAGGCCGTACCTGGTGTGCGCCTGTGCATTGTTTGCCAGCAGGCAGAGGACCTGGAACAGCAAATCAATAGTGGCTATAACCGGCGCGGGAGTAAGGATAGCCAGCTGAGATAGGGCTGGATTATCCTCTTGTTCTTGCTGAAATGATCAGGCCGGTCACTTTCTGCCCCATTTCCATCCTCAGGGTTTCATGTACACAGTCGATGGCGGAAAATCCGGCACAGGTCAGCGTGCGTTCAAGATAGGATTTCGAATGGCTGTAACGGCCGTGTGGATGGAGCCGGAATCCTTTTGAATCATTCTTCCAGGGTATTTTTTCAGAAGACCAGGGCTGTCTGGTCCAGATATCGGCTGGAAATGATATCAGCGAAGACAGGCGTTGAGGCTGAGCTGAGCAAAAAAAAAGGCATGGGGGTACAATCAGTCTTACAGCGTGTTCAAAATAAAGGAGAGCTTCGTGACCGGAGAATCGCAGAAGCAAAATTATCCCATCAGTGAGGCAGAGCTAAGCCCTCAATCGCCGTCCCGCCGAGCGGGCCTCAGGCTCTTCCGAAAGCTCATTGTCTATCATCTGAGTCTTGCTGTATTTGTAGTCCTGCTCATCGTGCTGTTTCCAGACTCTATTTCGCAGCTGCCAATAGGCGGTGTCACGGATCTCGTTCGCAACAGCGATGTCACTGTTGCCATGAATAGAGACGCACCGGTCTACGATGAAGATATCGAAATTGTCGATACAGTCATCAAGGTGGCGAACCAGTTCGATCGCCTGGGCTATGCGCGACAATTGGCCCTCATTTTGCTGGGCCTCTGGCTGCTCATGCTACCTGTCTCCTGGGTTCACAAAGGGATTCACCGGGTCAGTGCACACGATCATTCCATGGATGAAACGATGCTGATCCTGCCGGGTGTCGTGGCGGCAATTGTCCTCATCGTACAGCATAGCCTGGCGCTTGCGTTCAGCCTCGCTGGAATTGTCGCCGGGGTTCAGTTCAGGCGCGCTTTGCAGGATACATTCGATGCGCTATTTATCCTGGTAGCCATTGGGACCGGCATTGCGGCCGGTGTCAAAGCGCTGGAAATCGCAACGGTGCTGACCGTGTTTTTCAGTTACGCGACGCTTTATGTGTATTTCTATGGAGATGGATTGGAATCAGACTACGCTGCGCAACGCAAGGTTCTGAAGCAGCTGCGCAAACAGGCGGCCGCCGAACAACAAGCTGGGCAGGATCAATCCGATTCAAAAAATTAGGGCCGGCCACCTGCCGTACCGTGTAATTAATTGCGGGTGCGCGCTGCTTCAAACCCAGCTTCATAAGCTATATGCCAATGATTGCCAAATCAGAGCCAACTTCAATCCCGGCCTGGCGCAGGCCGGTAGATGCCTTCCTGAGCTCCAGGCCTGTCTCCGCTATTCTCAGGCACGCTGCGCCGATGCTCGACAGGCCGCTGATGCGCCTGACAGGCGGGCGATTCTCATTGACCCTTGGCATGCCGACGCTGCTGTTGACAACAACCGGCCGCAAATCCGGCGAGCTCCGCTCTGCCCCGTTGCTTTACATGCGCCATGGCGATGACCTGGCGCTGATCGGGACGAGTTTTGGCAGCACCTCACACCCGGCATGGTATCTGAACCTGATGGCAAATCCACAGGCATCAGTATTGCTCAAGAAGGAGACCTTTGAGGTGACTGCCCGCGAGGCAACGCCTGAGGAAAGGCCCGTGTTATGGCAAAAAACGACGCAGGTCTATGGCGGCTACGAGAAGTACCTGGAGCGGGCAGGCGATCGAAATATTCCGATTCTTGTCCTGGCCAGAAAAACCAGGTAAACAGCAATGGCGATCGCCATGACTGGCATGATCAGGCCACCGGGGCCGAATGCCGCGAACGAGTTGCTGAAGAAGAAGGAATAAATCATTTGAACCAGGACGCCGGCCAGGGATAGCATCAGGAAAGGAATTGCCCACCAAGCGAGCATCTTATGAATATGAAGGCCTTCCAGGACTCCTACCCAGACGAATTGAGTCATTGTTACGGCTGCGGCAGCAACAATGAGTATGGCCATCGATTAAAAAGTTATTGGGATGGCGATTTCACTATCGCCCATTTCAACCCTGAACCCTGGCACACTGCGATTCCCGGCTATGTCTATGGGGGGCTGATTGCTTCCCTGATCGATTGCCACGCGACGGGCTCGGCCGCGGCTGCTGCCTTTCGGGCTGAGGAACGGGAAATGGACTCCGATCCGCCGATCCGGTTCGTCACGGCGTCGCTCAAGGTCGATTATCTGGCGCCGACCCCACTGGGTGTGGAGTTGGAGTTATGCGGTGAACTGCTCGAAGTTGGCAAACGAAAAGTCATTGTCGCCGTCCTGGTCAAGGCCGGGGGGAAGATCTGTGCCCGGGGGCGGGTGGTCGCGGTCATAATGCCGGAAAGCATGGTATCGCTTGAGTGACTTCAGATTCATCAACACTTCTGCTGCTGGCTGCAGACGCAATCCTGCTGATACACGTACTGTTCGTCGCCTTTGTGGTGCTTGCTCTGGTACTCATATTTGCCGGTAAGGCTCTTGCGTGGTCCTGGGTGCGAAATCCCTGGTTTCGGCTGTGCCATCTCATCGCGATTGCCGTGGTTGTTGTTCAATCATGGCTGCGGGTTATATGTCCGCTGACAACAGTCGAAATGGCGCTGCGCACCCGGGCCGGCGATGCGGCCTATGCCGGCTCTTTCGTATCTCACTGGCTCGAGACCATTTTGTACTACCAGGCGCCGCCCTGGGTTTTCGTCGCCGGCTATACGGCATTCGGAGCTGTGGTCATTGCGAGCTGGTTTTGGGTCCGCCCGTCAGAGTTTCGTCCACCGGCCCCCCGTCCTGCTTGTAAACCACGCCGTCCTTCATGACGAAATCCACGTTTTGCAGCAGGCTGATGTAGCGCAGCACATCACCCTTGACGGCAATGATGTCTGCATGGCGCCCGGCCATTTAAGAAAGTTCAGAGTCTATCACCGCTATAATGTGGCTGGATATCTTGAGCCAGGGACTTCATGTTCAAACGATTTTTGAGTGCATTGCGTCACCGCCGCGTGTTACGAGCCGCGGTGGCTTATGCAATAGTCGCCGCAGCGGTAGTCGAATTCACCGATATTGTGACACCGGCCCTGGGTCTGCCGGAGGGATTGCTTCGTGCGGTGATTATCGCCGCACTGGCGGGGTTTCCGCTAGTCATCGTGCTGGCCTGGTTTTTCGACTTGACTGCAGGCGGTGTCGTGCGCGGTACCTCGACGCCAGAGACTTCATCCAGCCGCCGAACCCAGCTGTTCAGCATCATGCTCATCGGCTTGCTGGCTACTGCTGTTGTCTACCTCAGCTATCGATTGTATTGGGAAAGCCAGGACCAGCCCGGATTCGAACGGGGTATGTCCATTGCAGTATTGCCTTTTTCCAGCATTTCAGCGAAGGCGGAGCCGGAAACGGCCTATTTCAGCGACGGTGTCGCCGAAGAGATCCTGAATGCACTTTCAAAGGTCGAGGGCCTCAGGGTGGCTGCCCGGACTTCTTCTTTTGCTTTCCGCGAATACGATGTGCGGGACGTGGGCGAAGCGCTCGATGTGTCGGTGGTACTGGAAGGTACTGTGCGGCGTGCAGGCGACCAGTTGCGGATATCCGCACAGCTGGTGGATACCGGCAGTGGTTTTCAGCTTTGGTCAGATGTGTATAACCATGAACTTCAGGATGTTTTTCAAATCCAGGAAGAGATTGCCCATGCCATCGTCAAGGCCTTGCGGCTCGAGTTGTTGGGCGCTACCGGTACGCGACTGGTGACGCCCGGTACGGACAGTACTCAGGCCTATGACAAATATCTCGAAGGACGCAATGTGCTGCAGGCGCGGACACCATCGGCAGCTCAAAAGGCGATTTCCATATTCGGGGAAGCCCTTGAATTCGATCCCAGCTATGCGCAGGCATATGCCGGCCTGGCCGATTCCTGGATCTTGCTTCGGGAGGTGGGCAACTTATCATTGCTGGAAGCAACGCAGCAGTCGCACGCAGCGATTACAAAAGCACTTCAGCTCAATGCCGCTTTGCCGGAGGCCCAGGCCTCCCTGGGTTTATGTGTTCTCGGTGGCGGCGCAATAACGGAAGCCGGGCGCCAGTTTCAAAAGGCCATAGAGCTCGATCCGGAATACTCTGATGGTTACCTCTTGCGCGCCAATCTGTTGCGTGACCAGGGTTATCTGGCTGAAGCAACCCGGGTCTACAATCAGGCGTTGGCGCTGGACCCGTTCAATCCGGCCATAATCGAAAATATGGCGCTGTTATTTGCATTTCAGGGGCGGTTTGATACGGCAATTGAGCAGCTCACCGCCTCGGCGCAGAAGAATCCGGGACGGCTGACGACAAGTCTTATCGCGTCCCGGGTGTGGGCTCTGGCGGGGGACAATGAAAAGGCGCGGGAGCATGCGAGACGCGCGGTTGAACTCATCCCGGAAAGCCCGGTTGCCCTTGCGGCACTGGTCGAGGGCAATGTGCGGCTTGAGCATCTGGATCAAGCGCAAGCGGCATTGCAACGAATGCGCGATACAGCTCCCGATAATGAAACCGCGATTATCGCAACCATGCGGTATTATTTGATGACGGGAGATTTTGGCGCGCTTGATTCTTTGGCCACCTCACGCATTGAGCGATTCATTGACAAGCCGGGCTGGACCGGTACTGAATTCCTTTTTGAGCGTGTGAGGTGGGCCGCCACGGCGCGACTGGCCTTGGGCGATGCCCGCGGTGCGCGTGAATTGCTTGAAAGGGGTATCCCGAATCCCGCCGGGCTCGATCCGCGTCCCGGCGCTGTGCATACGCTGGCGTTGCTGGCTCGGGCAAGGAACCTGGATGGCGATCCGCAAGGGGCCACAGAGATTGCAGGTATTGCGGGCCAGCTTATCGATCGCGCACGGGCTCAAGGCTGGGGCGGGAGTCAACTTGAGTATGCACTGGCAACCGTTGCGGCATCAACAGACTCTTCTGCCCGGGCGCTGGAACACCTGCGTGATGCCATGGAAGCCGGTTGGGATGATTTCGTGTTTGCCAATCACGATCCGGTCATGCTGGATATCGTTCAGCTACCCGGCTATCGAGCGCTGTTGAAATAGGGTGGGCAGCGCCCGGCTTATTTGACATTTTTGCAGTTTATTGGCTATGCTGGTAGGCCAGACTTGTTAATGGGCAAAGAATAATTAAGGGAAAATGTAAGTTAACGTAACAAAATTGCTCAAGAACCAAGGGGATTAGAAATGAACTGCAGTCAATTGCTGCGCCTGCTGCGAGCAGGGGTTAGTGTCGTTTTATTCAATTTTTTCTTTCTCAGCAGCAGTGCCGTTTTTGCGATACCGGCAGCACCCTTTCCTTTCAGCGAATTCCAGCCTGATGGCAGTGAAATCACCCTGTATTCAAGGGGTGATGAACACTACAATTGGATGGAAGATCGTGATGGCTACACCGTGGTCAGAAATCGTGGTTGGTTTGAATACGCTGAACAGGGACCGTCCGGCCATCTGAATCCCAACGGGATGATTGTTGGCCGTGATAATCCGCGGGCAGTCGGGCTGCAAAAACGCATCCTGCCTTCACCCGCCGTCAGGGCGCAGTCCGCGAAAAAGGTCAATGGCGTGAGTGACGGCAGTGGTGGCGCTTCTGCTCCGGAAGCCGTGGGGCCGTCGGGCGCCATTAAGAACCTGGTTGTCATGATTCGGTTCTCTGATCATACAGGCCGGACTCTGCCCAGTGTTGCCGACGTAGATGTTCTGTTTAATGCTGTAGGTGGCGATCCGACTCTGGCGCCTACGGGCAGCGTCAGGGACGTTTATTATGAAAACTCCTATGGCCAGATGACACTGAACTCCGAGGTGAATCCGGGTATCGGCGACTGGATTACAGTTTCGAATACAGAAGCGTATTACGCCAATGGGAAATCAGGTGACTCGACCCTTTGGCAGGCATTGCGCGAAGCGCTGGATATTCTGGACGCTCAGATTAATTTCAATGACTACGATACAGATAACGACGGACGCATCGATTCCATAGCTTTTATCCATTCCGGCTATGGCGCTGAATGGGGTGGAACGGATGCTTACGGCAGCGCTTATCAAAACCGCATCTGGTCACACCGCTGGGCGATTCAGCCGCAGTGGAATTCCAACGATGGCGTGTCCGTATTCGATTACCACATCAGTCCGGGTGTCTGGGGCACTTCGGGATCATCCATCGGCCGTATCGGCGTGATTGCCCACGAGACCGGCCATTTCTTCGGCCTGCCGGATCTGTACGACACAGACAGCGGCGCCGGTGATGGTATTGGTTCCTGGGGCATGATGGCGAACTCGTGGGGTTTTAACGGTACGCAGCGCTGTCCGCCGCATTTCTCGCCGTGGTCCAAGATAAACCTGGGATGGTATTCACCCGCGGTGATTACCGAAACGGGCCAGTACGTGATCAATCAGACGGAAACGAATGCGGAAGTTTATCGCATCAATTCCGGATTCCCCTCAGGCGAATACCTGTTGATTGAAAACCGTCAGGATGTGGGCTTCGACTGCAGCGTCCCACAGGGTGGCGTCGCCATCTGGCATATTGATGACACTGCGAGCTACAACACCCAGGGTTATCCGGGTCAGGGTGGATGGCCCGAGAATGGCAACCACTACCGGGTCGCGCTGTTGCAGGCCGATGGCAACTACAACTTGGAAAGAGGAAATAACCGGGGTGATTCCACGGACATGCATCATGCCGCGGGCGTTGACGCGATCGGGCCCGGGCCCGGCAATCACCCCAACACCGATACCTATCAGGGTGGCAACATCAACCTGACCGGCATCACGATTTCCGATATTTCGGCCTCCGGCTCATCCATGACATTTTGTTTTAATGGTTGTAGCGGTATTCCAGCACCCGCAGCACCCACTGGCATGAGCGCCACTGCCGTTTCCGACAGCCAGATCAACCTGAGTTGGGTGGATAATGCTGATAATGAAGGTGGCTACCGGCTTGAACGGTTCGATGACGGAGTCGCAGGCTGGGGCGCCATTGCCAGCCTGGGCGCCGACAGCACCAGCTACAGCGACACCGAGCTTGCGGCCAGCAACGACTACTTCTATCGCGTTACCGCTCACAACTCTGCGGGCTATTCCGCTTACGACACCGCTAATGCGACAACCAATGATCCTCTGCCGTTCGTAGACTATGTAGCCCAGGCCCAGTCGACCAGTGAAGGATCAGTTTCAGGTGCCTTGATAAATACCCATTTCAATGATGGATTAGTGCAGAGCATCACCGAGCGGCAAATCGGTGGTAATGCACGTAAAAGCCGTAGTTCCCTGTCTCACCGCTGGACCTTCAATGTGGCGCCGGGTACGACCGGCATGACATTGTCTGCCAATGCCTGGAGCAGTGGCTCCAGTGATGGTGATGATTTCCAATTCCAGTGGTCGACCGACGGCAGCAGCTATAGCAATGCCTTCTCGGTGTCGTCTCTTTCTGCGGACAACCAGCAAAGCGCAGTTTTGCCGGTCGATCTTTCGGGCACGGTTTATGTGCGGGTAATTGACACCGATAATAGCCGGGGTACTTTTGTTCTGGATACCGTATTCGTGAACCACCTGGTCATCCGGGCGGATAACATGCCCGTGACCGCACCGGCCGATCCAAGCGGTCTGGGCGCCACAGTCATTGCTCATAACCAGGTGGATCTCAGCTGGAGCGACCATGCCGGTGATGAATCTGCCTACCAAGTGCAAAGATCAGAAAGTGGCGGCGGCTTCAGCATCATTGCCACCCTGAGTGCAAACGTGCAGGCCTACAGCGATACCAGCGTTAGTCCAATGACGAGCTATCAGTACCGCGTGCGTGCGCTGAAGGGCACGACCGCTTCGGACTTCAGTACTGCGCCTTCAGTCACCACACCGGACCTGCCTGCCGGAACAATCGATCTCACTGCCAGCGGCGCTAAAGTGAAGGGCAAGCACCAGGTTAACCTGAGCTGGGATGGCTCTAATGGAGACAATATCGATATTCGCCGTAACGGAGAGTTGAGCGAAGAGAACATCGGTGACGAAGGCCTCTATTTTGACGACATCGGAGCCAAGGGGGGTGCTACCTACGACTATGAAGTGTGTTACGCAGTCCCAAGCACCTGTTCCAACACGGCAAGGGTTGTGTTCTGAGTTAAGCAGCGCCCTGAAGCATAGCAATCAAAGGCCGCCTTCGGGCGGCCTTTTAACAGACATCGCGGTTTTTGTTATGGTGAGGGTGTGAGGTAAGCGCCGGCTCGTGTTATCTCAGGGTGATGGTCTTCTCGTAGTGCATCTGCTTCTTAGCGTAGATCAGGTTCAGTTCCCTTTCGTAGCTCACCCTGATGACGAACATTCCGCCGCTCTGCCTGATTTCGAAGCTGTCTTTCAGGTCGTTCATCTCGTTTACATTCAGTTGATTGTCTATCGAATGCTGGAGTTCATTTATACTCCTGACGCGTGTTTTTCTATGGTCCTGCTCGATTTTGCTCAGGATGGAACCCACCGTGCTGAACTCAATTTGTTGGGGCACGTACTGAACTGCGAGGTAGGCGGCGATGCCGATGATTGCCAGGGTTATGATGAGGCTGATAACGGAACCGCCCTTCTGCTTTCTTTGTATTCTGTACATAGTGACCTGTGTCCTTTTCTTTGAGCAATCGGGAGCTTAAACAAGGCTTACAAGCGATATGGTACGCGTGGCTTGCGGGGGCTTCAACTTGATCAGAGTTTTACTAAATTCCACTATTGAGGGTACCGAATGACTTTTGAAGCTATCACGATGACACCCACGGAAATCGACTCGTTCCTGGCGGATACGAGACACGCTGTTATGGGGACCAATCGCATCGGCGGTGCACCGCAACTCAGCCCGGTCTGGTATCTGTACCGGGATGGGAAGTTTTACACATCGGTGTATGCCGGTTGCGCAAAGCATCTGAATCTCAGGCGCGATCACAGGGTTACCGTTTGTGTGGACGGCGTGTATCCAGACTCACGGTATGTCGCCATTTATGAAATACGATAACGCTAGAG
>PVMK01122037.1_pt1 | contig 19719 bp, 16 predicted proteins | sample 1853481 | NCBI WGS metagenome assembly PVMK01 (sample SAMN08533507, study PRJNA380276) | Marine sediment metagenome, whole genome shotgun sequencing project. | reverse complement strand
CAATTCAACCACTTTTACCGCTGCCTCCTTTGCATCTTCCTCCTGAGACTGAATTACCAGTTCTGGATTCTCCGGTGGTTCGTAGGGCGCGGAAATCCCGGTAAATTCTTTGATGATTCCCGCCTGGGCCTTCTGGTATATGCCTTTCTGGTCACGCGTGGCACATATCTCAGGTGGACAGTCCACGTGTATTTCCAAAAATTGTCCATCGGAGAGCAAAGATCTAACCTGCTGCCTATCCTGGCGATACGGCGAGATGAAAGCAGTAAGGACTATGATGCCTGCATCCACGAAAAGTCTGACCATCTCGCCGATTCTCCGAATATTCTCGGCCCTGTCCTCCTGACAGAAGGTCAGGTCCGCACAGAGTCCGTGGCGGACATTGTCTCCATCCAACACATAGGTGGAGCAGCCTCTTTCATGGAGTTGCTTCTCCACAATATGGGCAATGGTTGATTTGCCCGAGGCTGACAGGCCGGTGAACCAGATAACTGCGCCCTTATGGTCGTGTGCCTTCTCACGATCCTCTCGGCTGACATAGCCGTTGAACCAGGTGACGTTGTTGTTTTTGGCAGCTTCAGAATTCATAATCAACTCCAAGAGAGGTTCATTGAGTCAATCCTCAGCGCAGTAGTGTTATTTAGCGAAGACGAGTCAAGACAAAAAAACGAAAATGTATCACCAAAAAAATCAAAAAGTTAGCTTATAACAGCTCATCGTCTCAGATGCAATACTAAACGGCATAGAATGAGCTAATTTTCTCCACTACGTAGTCCTGTTGGACCTGATCCAGCTCCGGGTAGACGGGCAGAGCCATGGTTTCGGCCGCGGCTTTTTCGCTTTCAGGGAAATCATCTGCCTTGTAGCCCAGTTCCACGAAGCATTGCTGTTGATGTAATGCCAAGGGATAGTAGATCTCAGTGCCAATACTTTTCTCGGTGAGGTAGGCTCGCAGTTCGTCCCGCTCTTTTGCCCGAATCACGTATTGATTGTAGATGTGACCAATCAATTGCGGATTGACATCGGTTTCTTTAGAGCTCTCTTCCCAAAGTGCTCTGGGTGGAACAATGAATCCTTTTTCGACCAGACTAGATTGCTGGAGAAGGGAATTATAGTATGCGGCGTTTTGCCGCCGTTTGGCTGTCCAGCCATCCAGGTATTTCAATTTGACCAAGAGCACGGCAGCCTGGAGGGCGTCCAGCCGGAAGTTCCCCCCCACTAAATGATGATAGTACTTGGGCTTCGATCCGTGAACACGCAAAATCTTGAGCCTGTCTGCCGTTTCCGCATCATTGGTTGTCACCATGCCGCCATCGCCGAAGCCTCCCAGATTCTTGGAGGGAAAAAATGAGAAACAGCCAAAGTGACCCATGGAACCAGCCCGCAATGGCACCTCATTATGCATGGAGGGATATTCGGCTCCAATGGCTTGGGCACCATCTTCAATGACCACCAAACCATACTCATTTGCTATCTCCAGAATACCATCCATGTCAGAGCATTGACCGTAGAGATGTACAGGCATGATGGCCCTGATGCTCACACCGGTTTCCCCATGTACAAGTCTTCCTGCGCCAGATTCGAACCTACATTCTGTCTCTACGAATGCTTTTATAGCTACGGGATCAACATTGTACGTCACCGGGTCGATATCTACGAAGAAGGGTCTGGAAGAGGCCCGAACGATAGAACCCCCTGTGGCAAAAAAGGTAAAAGGTGTAGTAATAACTCCATGGCCATAGCCAATCCCAGCTGCCATCAGAGCTATAAGGAGACCGTCAGTCCCTGAAGAAACCCCAACCGCACACTGGCAGCCGCAGTAGGGGGCTACAGCTTCCTCCAGTGCCTCTACTTTTGGGCCGAGGATAAAGTGCTGCGACTCAAGGACCTCATCCACCGCTTCCTTGATCTCATCTCGAATGGTTTGATACTGTGCCTTCAGATCGAGCAGGGGAACTTTCATAACCGTTTATCCAATCCAGCGATTCACCATTTACTCATTCGGAATAGTCGCGTAAATGCAAAATGCGTTCCGGCGCCACTCCAATCGAAACAAGGCGATCAAAATGAATTTGAATATCCTCGGTATGCGTGAGTAGAACGTACTCGTAACCGTCCTGGGCTAGCTGTTCATAGCTTTTTACCATGTGGCCAAAAAAACCCCGCCCGTCAGGTTTCTGGTCAAATACTCCGCCCAATTTGATCGAGGTGTTCTGCAGGAACAGGTGTGCCAATTCTGCAACTTCGCCGCATCCGTATAGTTTAATTCTCTCCACACCCTCCTGCTCCAGTCTGCCAAACAAGGTGACCAGCATTTCCCTGATCTCCCGGTAGAACCCAACGGAGTACCGGATATATTCATAGGTGAGACGGGATTTCTCCAGGGCACCTTTTGGAGTCAGTAGATATTTCGCTCTACTTTTTGGAATAGTGGCGATCTTGAAGTGGCCTTTCTTCGCAAGCCTCTTCATAAACGCATTGACCAGTCCCAGAGAGATGTTGAGATCACGCGCTAGCTCTCTCTGGGTGGGAGGGTGACTGGAGTCAACAGCCTCTAACAGCTTCAGTGTTCTTAATTCGTCCTGGTCCATCTCTTCAGCTTGGCGCATGGCGTTGAAGTAAGGCGTGGAGGGATTGAAAAAAGTGGGAAAGGCAAAAGCATTAAGTAAGAGACCCAGAGGAAATCTGCCGACAGCCTGCTGCTCTCTGCCCGCTTGCCCTGAGCCTGTCGAAGGGCTGCCAGCTCTCAGCTGGGCAAGGCTCCGCCAACTCGGTTACATGGGAAAACCGACGAAAGAATTTGCTGGGATTTTTTGAGCAGTCCAGTTTTTCTTACCCAACTACGATGGGGTGCCGGCTTTTTCAATCTAAGCCGAACCTCTCCGGAAGCGGCTGCAGCTCTGGCCCTCACTCTAAGGTGTGCTCCAGGTGAGCAGCACTGTGCCAGAGGTCCGAAGCCATAAAACGCTGTGCGCCCTTCTTTCCTGTATGGCCTGGTGTTTATGCAAATGCTGGGCCTTTTGTTCAATTTTTGAACATTACAGAAATCTATACTCGCTTGTCAAGCATTTTTAGAAAGAATTTTCTATAAATAGGCTAGGTTCATTAAGGGGGCTTGGATGATTGATACAGTTGGCTCAGGGTTTCAGGTGTCGGGTGTCAGGTGTCAGGGAAGAAAAACATAAAACCTGAACACTGAAACCTGAAACCTCCACAAAAGCTCGCACCTGTACCGGCAAAGCCATTGAACTCTGACTGGCCCCAAGGACCAGGTTTTCTATTTTGAAAAAATGGGGGGCGAGGGGGTTGAGGTTGCGGTGTCTGTCTGTTTATTCACAGGCAATGAAGTTTTTGTTCGCCTCGAACGTTTTGATTCCAATACCACGGACCTTCATAATGTCCTCGGGTTTTTCGAAAGGACCATTTTGTTTCCTGTAGTCTACGATGCGCTGGGCATAGGCTGGTCCGACGCGCTTCAGGGTGGAGAGTTCATCAACTGAAGCTTTGTTGATATTAACTTTCACTTGTTGCTGTGCCAAAGCCGGACCGATGCCCGCGCCCAACAGAAAAGTGAAAAGCAGAATAACCGTCATGATCTGTCTGGTTGTTTTTTTCATCCTGTCCTCCTCCTTTGCAAATGTGGTGCCCCTCGCCCCCAAATTCAGGCTGCAGCTAGCAGTGTGCAGCTGACAGCTAAAACTACGCGCTAAGCACATTTCTAATTTGACATTTTTCATCTCGTATTTCTCATTGTACATTTGAAACTGAATTGCTAACGATATTCCATCCGAGTGCAAAATGATAAACGAGAAACTGTGAACCCGCTTGTCCTAGATGCCGCTAGCGGTGCGGGACTGAGCGGAGCAAGCGCGCATAAATGCGCAATGCGAATTGCGAAATGAATAGCTGCCTGCTGTCAGCTGTCTGTGCCAGCTAGAACGAAACCGCTAAGACCCCTCAGCTTATCTCAGTAAACAAGTCTTCAGCCCGGATATTTCATGAATAACCTGCTGCGACCGCGGATATGAGCGTCCTTCCGAGCGTCCTCGGGTATCGGACCCTGCGACGTACCGTTCAGGTACGCCTCGGATCCAATCCCCTGCGGTTGCCCGGTGGCACACTCTTCTCCACGGTCTCGCGACACCAATTCATGAAACATCCAGGCTAGTTGAATGGGTACTGATGCAGGATTGTTGATGCCCCCAAATTTGTGAGGGTGCGCCTTAAGGTTAGTTCGCTCAAAATGCCCCCACCTTGAGCGAAACTAACTCAAGCTACCTAAATAGCTCTACAGCTGTCAAGAAAAAAGATTACTTCCACTGGCTCAATTTCGACAGGACTGCCATCTGATAGTTGTTGGCAAGTGGTTTTATTCCTACTGGCATTCCACGGTAGAGGATTTCCCCGTGGGCACAGTTGTTGCTAACTAAGAGAGAATCGGCAAAATTAATTTTGTCATTGAGTTGTCTGGCAAAAAGGTTATCTGCTCATGCAACATGAAGAACAAAATTTTGAAGCCGAGACCTGGCAGGGCGACTACCTTGAGACCTGGCCGCGACTCCCCCTCGGGCTTCGCCGCCACCTTGCCCGCCTTGCTCCGCCAGAGACATTTCAACTTATTTTGTCAGACGGCAATGACGAGGTCTTTGAAGCCTTCTTGGAAAACCCTAAGATTACTCAGGCGGAAGTCCTCGTCCTCATTGACCGCGCCCGGACACAATATCTCATTGAAAAATTGAGTCGCACCCCCAAATGGTATGCCAGCCATACCATCAAGAGGAGGTTACTCAGTAATCCTCACACCCCCTTCAGTGTCGCCCGTAGGATCCTTGACTATCTGCCTTTCGTGGAACTGAAACGGGTCATGACCAATGTTAACCTGCCGCGGGAAGTCCGCAACAAGGCACGAGAGTCCTTTCGCAGAGCTTTCCAGAGACTCTCTGACGGCGAGACCCAAATGATTTTTCTTAGCACTGAAGGGAGAGTGCTCAGAGAACTTACTGTTCTTACAGGCAAAGACAAGCGCGCTCTTATCCGGCTCATGCAACAGCCAAAAGTTCCTCGGTCCTTGGTTTTGCACCTTTCCCGCTCACAACTTACCCCGCCAGAGGTTATGCAATTGATTGCACGCAGACCATCCTGGATCATGGACAAGAGCATCCGCCAAGCACTGTTGGCCAACGGCAAGACCCCTCAGAAAGTCAAAGATCTCATCAAAAAAAAGCACTCGTAGCTCAAACAAATTTGGCTTGGTGCACGCTGGTGCTCGTGCTATGATTCGTCCATGGCAAGAGGTTATTTCCCTTCCGCGGATCAGAGAGTTGTCGGATCCTTAGCTCAGAGCATCCTTGGATCAAGTTCACTCTCATTGTTCATTTTTTTGCTTTTGATTTTCTGACCGATCTTTCGGGCAGAATTGCAGGGGTGATCGCTTCACAAATATAAGGGGGATATATGAGCAAGAAGGAGAAGGGTGAGGCCCATGAGTTTCTTGAATTTGCTGAAAGCTTGGTGAAGCAGACCGGAGAGCTCGCCCTCAAATACTACGGCCGTGGCGATCCGCAGTTCAAGTTCGATGAAGAGTTGGTTACCGAGGCCGAATTGGCCATCCGCAAGTTCCTTGGCACCACCATCGCTGAGCGCTATCCAGAACATCACCTTCTCGGTGAGGGTGACGATCAAACCGCATACGACCATGGCGAACGCGGTTTTCAGTGGATAGCTGACCCCATGGATGGATCCGCAAATTACCAGGCGGGCATTCCCATCTGGGGCGTATCCCTGGCTCTTTTCAAAAACTTCTGGCCTATCCTTGGGATGTTTTACATGCCGGTTACCGGTGACATCTATAAGGCTTTGGCTGGACGACAGCTCATGGTCAACGATAAAACTATCACCCTTGAACCGGAAGTAATAGCCAACAACGAATCAGTATTGCTTACCTACTCCCGCTTTCACAACGAGTTTGGTTCTACCTTTCCTGGCAAGATCAGAAATTTAGGGTGCACCGCAGCTCACCTCGGCTATGTGGCTTCAAGCCGGGCCGAGGCAGCCTTGTTGAAATACGTCCATATTTGGGATCTGGCTGCAGGGTTGATTCTCTTGGAGGCTGCCGGTGGAGAGATCCGCTACCTGGACGGTGGCAAATTCCACCTCAACGATTACTTGGACAGTCAGAAAGTGGACAAGCCCCTGCTTGCCGCACCTGCAGGTGAACATTCTATGATCAGCCAATATTTGCAGCCATTGCAGTAAAGTTATCCGTTATTGGTTAATGGTTATTCGATTTTTCTTGGGAATGTAACTCCAAGCCATCATTCCAGAACTCCGCATTTTATTCCCTCAATAACTAATAACGGTACTTACTGCTGCCAGCTGTTTACTCGTGATCCCTTGGGATTATACGACTTTTCAACCGCCACCCGTCCCTGTATTGGACAAAAAACAGAGTCTCTAAATAGTGCCCCTCAGTCATCTGCACTGCCACACAATCATCCAGCATAAAGATCTTCTCAATCCGCCAATTTCCCTGGCTGTGTGGTTGCGTGACGACCAAGTCAGCCGGATTTGAATGAGCCAGATACGTGAAGAGGAACTGTTGTGCGGGAGTAAGATGTTTTTCAGGCGGCACGTGGCTGGGGGAAACCAAAGGCAACATTTTTGACACAGCGCCAGACTCCACAGCCATCTCTCGGAAACGCACTTCTGCGCCCTTTTCCTCCGAACTTTGAGTGGAGCAAGACACCATGAGCAAAGGAATCAGGAAAGGCAACAGTGCTCGAGTCATTACCCCATGGCTGACAGAGCGAATTGCGAGTCTTTTGAGGATTTGCCCCATGGACTTTTCCATATTGCACTGCTATCTAACCCCTGCTGTGGCCACACCTACCGTGTAATGTCTCTCAGTGATCAGGAATGAGAATTATTACAAACCGCACCAATGGGAAAGGGAACATTCAGGCAGACGAAAAGCGTAGAGTAGAAGAAATCTGGAGCCAGCGGTGGGATTCGAACCCGCGACCTGCTGATTACGAATCAGCTGCTCTACCCCTGAGCTACGCTGGCACCGGTCTGCTTATATCACCGCACCTGGAGGCTGTCAATTATCTATATCCATCCCGGATTGCGGGTAAAAACGGGCAATTCTGTCGGCAATGTCTTGAGTCCTAACCCCGATATTTCATGAATTGCTGTCGCGAGACCACGAAGATGGGTGTGCCACCTGGCAACCACAGGGTGTTGGTTCCGAGGCGTACCTGCACGGTACGTTGCAGGGGCCGACACCCGAGGACGCCAGGCAGGACGGCCATATCCGTGGTCGCAGCAAGTGATTCATGAAATATCCGGGCTAAGGGCTTATGCACCACCGCGTCGAAGCCAGCGCTTTGCTGCAAGGCGAGCTATTTTCTGGTCATGGTGAAAACCCCATCCCATCCTGGTTGCGGCGGTTTCTCTCGCAGTTCGGCTATGCGCTGTAGATAGAGTCGAGCCGCGAAGTCATCCGGTATTCTATTCAGTACTTCATGAAATTTGTCTTCGGCTATTTCCCACTCTTGGGAACGATAATGGTGCAGCCCTCGAGCAAAAGGCTCAACGATCGCAACTCTGGGGTCCTCTTCACTTCGAAGTGCCACCAGTTCGTAGATTTTGGCTGGCTTTGCCCTGCCTTTGACCCGAACAGCACCGAGTTCCCGACAAAAAAAGTCATCTTTCACCTGCTCATAGGTGAATTCGCTGATAACCACCTGAGTGCCATATTCCTTGTTTATGCCTTCCAGTCTGGAAGCCAAATTCACCGAATCCCCCATTACCGTGTAGTCGAAGCGGCGCTCCGAGCCCATGTTCCCCACCACCATGGGGCCGGTGTTGATCCCGATTCCGATATCAAGCCGTGGTGTCCCTTCAGCTTCCCATTGCTGTTGCATCTTGGTTAAACGATCCAACATCTTCAGGGCTGTACGGCAGGCCCGCACTGGATGGTCGGTCTGTTCCAAGGGTGCACCCCACACGGCCATTACTGCGTCACCAATGTATTTGTCCAGCAGCCCATCAAACTCAAAAACTACGTCGGTCATTTCCGTGAGGTATTCGTTGAGAAGATTCACCAGTGCCTCGGGCTCCATCTCTTCAGCCAAGGTAGTAAATCCCCGAATATCCGAAAAAAGAACAGACAATTCCTTCTTGTCTCCTCCCAGCTTCAACTTATCAGGATTCTTCAACATCTCGTTGACAACCGAGGGAGTCACGTAGAAGCTGAAAGCGCCGCGGATCTTTCTCTTCTCTCGCTCTTCCACGATGTAACGGTACAAGGTCACTGCTGTATAGACAATCACCATTGTCAGCAACGGATAGACTGCGTTCAGCCATATGCCCTTTTGAACAAACAGTTTCTGGCTCGCCATCAAGTAGCCCAAAAAAGAGGACACCAATGAGCAAAACACTGAAGATGGCTCTCAACCGCGGCAGCACCAACCCAGTTACCAAGCCCATAAAAAGGATTGCTCCTAAATCAAAAAGGGAAGCCCAGCCGGGTCGAAAGAGAAAGTTCTGTCTGAGGATGTTATCTGCCACGTTGGCGTGTACTTCCAGGCCGGGAAAGGTATTGCTGAAAGGGGTCACCCTTATATCATAAACTCCGATTGCAGTACTGCCTATGAAAACAATCCTATCCCTGAAGGCATTGGCTGGAGTGCGCCCGGCTATGATGTCCGCCACGGAGTAGTGGGGAAAAGTCTGCGGCCCACCGCGAAAATTGATGAGCATTCGTCCCTTTTCATCGGTAGGTATTGTCACCGAACCGAGCTGAATGGACTCGATTCCATAGTCTGCTACCCGCACACGTAAGGGAATATCGCCCACATAAGAACGCACCGCTTCCAGGGAAAGCGCCGGATAGAAGCGGTCCTGGTAGCGTATTACCAATGGAATCCAGCGAACCGTGCCATCTATATCCAGGAAGATATTATAGTAGCCAGCTATACGGCTGGCCTGGACCAATTTATCTATGTTGGATTCAGGCAACAGGGCTTCGTAGACTTCTACTTTTTTCGCCTGGGGGCTAAGAAACTGGACGAGCTTGACCGCGCTTGCCCCGGTATTGCTCCTTTTGTTGTCGAGTTCATCCTGGCTCAGATGGTCGATCTCCTCTTGGGAAAAATGGAAAAAGTAACCGAGCACTACCGGTGCCTTGGATCTCCGAATGGCTGCAGCCAGGATACTGTCGTTGTCCGCTTGTGCACGCGCTTCCTCCAGAAACCTTTCAAGCTTTGGGGCTCTCAAGCCAAGGCTGCGAGTTTCCTGTTGTATGGACTCGATGAACTTGAGATTGTTGTTTTCGTCAGGCTCAGAGAAGACAATATCCAATGCAATTACCCTGGCACCCTCCTCCGAAAGACGGGTAATTAACTCTGCGATTTTGGCCCGTGGCCACGGCCACTTGCCGATTTCGTCAAGGCTCTTTTCGTCAATTGTTGCCAGCACTGCAAAAGGACCGGCGGGTTCCTTCCCCCGGGTGAGGAACCGAACATCCAGAGACCTCCGCTCGATACGATCGAGAAAAGGATTTTCTGCCATATAGAGAAAAACCACCAAGCCCGTGAGAAAAAGGCTGAGCAAAAGTACATGTGTCCAACTATGTCTTTTCATAGTCCTACCGGGCAAACTCTCCGATTCAGGAAACGCTTAACTGAAAGTTATAGGTTATTCGTTATTGGGAAAAACATCATCCGCTATTCTTATATTTCTATGAATAGAGAAACATAATTCTGATTATCTTTCTCATAGCACCTATAACCAAGAACATATAACTGATAACACATAATTTTTGCCTCAATTATGTACTAGTTGGGATACTGGTACCAGCTCAACCCCCTTCCGAGACAGTTTGGGAATCTCTTGTTTGAGTACCTCGAGGGTAACCTCATGGGGATGGGCTATGCCAATGGCTCCGCCTCTGAGACGTGCCAGCTCAGTGAGTCGGTTCAACTGAGCGCGGATGGCTCGGGGATTTTGAATATTGTCCAAGAAAACATTTCGCTCAGCTGAGGGGACATGAAGTTCTTGCGCCACTGTATATGCTTTTGTCTTGCTGGTGGTTCTGCTGTCCAAAAAAAAGAGACCGCGAGTATTGAGTTCCAGCATAACAGGTCTCAATTTACTTTCATCTTGGCAGAACTTGGAGCCCATATGGTTATTGACTCCTTTGACATAAGGGAAAGCATCCAGGTTCTTCCTGAGGGTCTGCACAAGCTCAACATCTGTCATCTCCACCAAAAGAGCCCCAACTCCCGGATTCACTTCCGGGTAGCCTGTTGGCTCCATGGGAAGGTGAAGCAGGAGTTCCTGGCCAGCATCATGAATTCTCCGAGCGATACTTTTGCTGAACGTGCCATGTGGAAGGACAGAAAACGACAATGGCCCTTCAATCTTGAGGAATTTTCTTGCTAGTTTGCCGTCGTAGCCCAAATCATCGATAACAATGGCCACCTTAGGGACTGCTGTCGGTTGTGCCTTTTGCGAGGCTTGCTTAGGTCCTTGGAAAAGGGCCAAACGGTGGGTTAGACTCCCTTCGACCCTAATGAGCAGTTCCAAATCCGAGCCTGTCTTTTTACTGCTCTCTAAGGTTACTTGCCCGCTGAAGGCTCCCATATTCTTGCTAAAGAGCTTATGAACGCTGGCTAAGCTCTGCTCTTGGGGAAGTGTGACCTCGAGTTCGGTAAAATCCCACTGTCTATTGTGCTGGACTCGATGTATTACCTGGCGGAATTGAATCTGAGATGCATGTACTCCCAGCTGGTGCAGGCTTTGGTAAATGATAAGTTCCACCTCACCAACCAGCTCGCCAAAACGGTTGCTCCTCTCTTCTTCATAGGCCGGAACGGCAGTTTTCTCGTCTCGACGGTCTTGAGCCAGCCACAGACCCAGGAGCAAACACACAAGGACCAAGAGTCCTATTCCGACTGCCCAACGGAGCAAGAGATCCTTCCTGGAAGTACTTTTCCGCGCTGGTCGTTTTGCACCTTTTGCTGACCGTTTTTTCTTGGTCCGCTTCGCCATGTTCATTACCAAAACACGCCATTCAGAATTCGGCCATTAGCAACGAAAAAACCTAACAAGCATAGGATAAGCAGTAACAAAGGTACATTGGCAAGCTCTAACAGTGTGCCTACAAACTATGCGCAAGGGGCAATTGATTATCTGTCAGTTGGTCACGTATCGTGGAGGTGAGCGACACTGTAGTCAGCTACCAGCAGTGAGGGGATGCAATAGCGATTGGGACCCAACGATTCCATGACCGCAACAGACCTCATCTGAGATCCGCCGCAATCCAGCTTTGAGGGGATAATCTGGCAGGTAGGTTCAACCTTGTACTTCCAAAAGAGAAATACGCCCGTTACCGCGTTCTAACCATCCCAACGGCTGCAACAGCTACTCGTGAGCGTACTTCATCTGTGAGAGAATTTCCCAACTCTTGAGCACCTCCAGTGCCCGAGCCAGTTGATTATCACTTTTCAGTTGTTGCTTTCTTTCGGAGTCCTGGGTGGGTTCTGGTTTGGCTCCAGATTCTGTCTTTCCCTCTCCGTCCATGTGATTCTTTAAGTCCTCTTCCCGAATCACCCTGAGTCGCCCGCGTTCGTCATCTCTCTTCCGGGGTAGTTCCCTCTCCACCACTATGTCAGGTTCAATACCTTTGGCCTGAATAGAGCGACCGCTAGGAGTGTAGTAGAGAGAGGTGGTGAGGCGCAGAGCCGCGCCGTTCCTGAGGGGCATCACCGTCTGCACTGAACCTTTGCCAAAGGTTTCCACTCCCACCACCACAGCTCGCTTGTGATCCTGAAGAGCTCCGGCAACAATTTCCGCCGCACTGGCACTACCTTCATTTACAAGTACGACAATAGGATAGTGGTGGGGCCTGGTATTTGTGTGGGCCTCGAACCTCATATCCTGACTCTTGAGTCTGCCGCCGGTGTAAACAATCAATCCTTCGTCGATAAATTCATCACTCACCTTGACGGCCTGGTCCAGGAGACCACCGGGGTTGTTTCTCATATCCAATATCAGTCCTTTCATGGGCTGATTTTCTTTCTCTAGCTTGGTGAGTGCCTGGCGCAGATCCCTGGCAGTGGTGCTCTGAAATTGAGAGAGACGAAGGTAGCCGTAACCTGGTTCTAAGGTCTCGGCCCTCACGCTTTTGATGGCAATAGTGGCTCTGGTGATCACAAAATCTTTCGGTTTTGTAAACCCTTCCCGCATTATGGTAAGAACTACCTTAGTTCCTTTGGGGCCACGCATCTTTTTGACCGCCTCCATCAGGGTCATTTCTTTGGTGGGCTCACCGTCCACCCGGAGGATCTGATCACTTGCCTCTATTCCCAAGTCATCGGCAGGAGTCCCTTCCAAGGGTGAAACAACGGTCAAAAAACCATCACGGATGGTGATTTCGATACCAATGCCTCCAAAACTACCCTTGGTTTCCACCTGCAGTTCTTTGTAAGCATCAGGATTAAGATAGGAGGAGTGCGGATCCAGCGTTTTCAGCATGCCGCTGATGGCACCTTCGACCAACTCCTTACTGTCCGCCTCCTCGACATAATTTTCTTGTACAATGTCAAGGACATCGCTGAATATCTGTAGTTGCTCGTAGACGGTTTTGTCCTCGGCAGATACCTTCTGAATGCTTAGCCGCTCCCAGGCAAAAACCGCAGCCAATCCTACCAGTATGACGACCAAAATGGTCAACCTAAGTTTACGAATCGACATACATCCTCCCTAGTGCTTCGATCAGCAAATAAAGTGCACTTTGTAAAATAGCAGATATTCAGTAATTTTGCTAATCCAGCACTAGTCTTGATCGAATAAATTATCAACAGAATTCACGAATCGAAAGACTAGCGACCCCCGGACACCTCAGCGTTTGTGAGTACATTCCGCCGACAAAGGTGACATATGTTGCAAGTCTCGTGCCTCTATCGAGCCCTAGCGCCTGCTGCACTGGCCAACGCAGGGAGCAACCACGCCTCCGGGTTAATGGCTTTGCCAAGGTGACGGACTTCAAAGTAAACCTTGCCCCCGCTTTGCTCAATGGGAGAATACCCTGCATAGCCAATAATCTCCCCCGACTCTACCGTTGCACCAGTCTCCTTCAACACCTCCGCCAAATGGGCAGTGAGAGTGTAGTATTTGTCACCGTGATCAATGATGATCACCTTGCCGTAACCTTTCACCCACTCTGAATAAAGAACTTGTCCACCGTAGACGGCGACCACTGGAGACAGTGGTTCGGTGGCTATTTCAATGCCGTTGCTACGAATTTTAGTGCCAAATTTCTTATGCTGTTTTGGCCCGAAGCGAGACATAATCTTACCCTGGACTGGATAAGGCAGAGCCCCTTTATTGCTGACAAAACCACCTTTCGGCTGGATTTTAGCCTTGCTCCTCCCGGTCTGCCGCTGCAACTCTTCAATTTTATTCTTCAATTCGCGGGAAACCGCTGCCAACTCTGTCACATAGTGTTGGTACATCTCCTCCTGATTGTGGATATCCTGCAACAAGGCTACCTGCTCACGTTTGACCTTTTCCAGTTCCGCCACTTCCTGACCGATCTTTGCCACCAGCCTGCCGAGTTTCTCTTCCCGGGAAGTGAGCGCCTGGGTAAGTTTCTCTTCCTCTTGCTGCCGCTTTATAAACTGACCTATGAGCGCACTGTCTTGTTCAGCCACCGCCCGGAGATAAACCCAGTGATGTTGAAATCCGCTCACATCACCGGCCGAAGCCAGCACATTAAGATATGCGTGTCTGCCAAATTTGTAAAGTGCCTTCAGTCTCTGAGCCAACAGAGCCCGGAGCTTCTCCAGCTCTTGGTTCAACTCTTTGAGTCTCTTGCGTTTTTCCGCGACCTCCCTTCGTAAGAGAGTCCGCTCCCGTCTGCGCTTTCCCAAATTATCGCGGATCAGTTGAAGCTGCAGCTCCATTTGATCCAGCCGATCAAGGATCAAACGCTCTTTCTGGCGCATCTCATTAATCTGCGCCTGGCCCCTCTTTATTTCTTTCTGAACCTCACTTATTTTCTCTTTGTGGATCTGAACATTATGTTTTAGTTTCTGCGCCTTTTCCGCCAACACCGTTGGGGCCGGCACGCAGAGCAGCAATACGAGCAAGGCTAAAAGTACTCGACTCATGGCCGTAAGAATCTCCTCAGGGAAACCATACTCCCCAGGACACCGAGGAGCAGGCCAAGACCGAGAAATCCCGCAACCAATTGGCCCGTGGGCAGGGATCCTGCCATCACGGCAAGTCTCAGTGGCAAGTCCAGATGTGAAAATAGAAACAGCATAAGCAATGATAAACCGCCAGCCGCCAGCAATGCGCCTCCCAGACCATGCAACAGACCTTCTATGAGAAAAGGCGCCTTGATAAAAAAATCTGTGGCCCCCACCAACCGCATGATTTCCAATTCTTCCCGCCGGGAATAAAAGGTCAGTCTAATTGTGTTGGAGATTACGAATATGGTGGCAATGAGAACAAGTCCCCCCACGGTAATACCCACCAGCTTCATCACCTCAACAAAAACCCTCAATTTCGCCATCCATTTTCTACCATACTGGACCTCTGCTACTCCGATCAACCGCCCCAGCCGGGTCGAGAGTTCTTTGATGTTTCCAGACCGTCCATACTGGGGCATCAATGTCAGTTCCAGAGAGGCTGGGAGGGGATTTTCCTTGAGCCCTTCCAGTATTCCAGCGTACTCCCGCAGTTGGCTACGAAAACGAGCGAGAGCCTGTTCCTTACTGATGTAAGTGATTTCTTCTACTTCTGGCCAATCAGCAACCTTGCTGCGAAGCACTTTGGCCTGCTCGGGAGAGATGGTCTCTTGGAGATATGCTGTGATTTGGAGCTCACCACCCAACTGGTGCAGAGACTGCTGAACATTCAAGTATATCAAGGAGAAGAGTCCCAGAATAAGCATGGAGATGGCAATGGTACTGAGTGTCACCAAGCTTAAAAACGGGTTGGTCCAGATGTTTCCCAGGGCCTTTCGCAGATAATAGACTAGCAGACCTAGACGCATTCCGTTACAACACCCCCTGAGAGCTTATCTCCAAGGCCGAGCGCTGAGCCATGACCTGCCTGGCGACCCCTGCAGCCACCAGCCGTCCCTGACGCAGTATGCCCACCTTGGCGCCTGGGACTTTACCTATGAGCTCCCTGTTGTGTGTTGCCAACACCACCGTCGTACCGCGCCGGTTAATCTCCCTGAACAATTCCAAGATCTCCAGGGTGATTTCATCGTCAAGATTCCCTGTGGGCTCGTCTGCCAAGACTATGATTGGATTGGCGGCTACTGCCCGGGCAATGGCAACCCGCTGTTGTTCGCCACCGGACAGTCTGCAACAAAGATGGTTTCCCTTGGCATCAAGTCCCACCAACCGCAATACCTGCTGAACCTTCTTTTCGATGTAGGCCCGGGGCCGTCCGGTCACCTCCAGAGTCAAGCCCACATTGGCAAAAACAGTGCGCTCTCCCAGGAGCTTAAAATCTTGAAAAACCACGCCTATTTTCCGTCTGAGGTATGGAACACCTGAACGCTTCAACCGCTGCAGATTAACGCCATCTACCAGAAGCTGTCCCCGGGTCGCCGGCTCGGCACAGAAGATGAGCTTGAGCAGGGTGGTCTTCCCAGCCCCACTGGGACCTGTGATAAACAAAAAATCGCCTTTATCGGCGGTCAAGGTCACATCATGCAGAGCGTATTGCTCACCGCCGTAGGCCTTGTACACGTGATAGAGTTGAATCATGGGCAGCCGTTCAGAGTTAGAATACTCTAGCCCGGATATTTGATGAATTGCTGTCGCGAGATCACGAAGATGGGCGTGCCACCGGGCAACCGCAGGGTGTTGGTTCCGAGGTGTACCTGAACGGTACGTCGCAGGGGCCGACATCCGAGGACGCCAGGAAGGACGGCCATATCCGTGGTCGTAGCAAGTAATTCATGAAATATCCGGGCTAGTATTCCCAGCGCTTAGCCACACCCAGCACTGACAATGGAGCACACACTATCACAGGCATAAAACCCATTCAAGTAAGAAAATCGCCATAATACGTGATCTGAGCCTCTCGGAGACAAGTAAGATGGCGGGACCTGCAGGGGGTGCAATTCTCAAGTGGGTTCATACTCCAGACCCATGGCTCGAACCAATGCAGCTCGGGCCAAGTTAAAAATCACCAGGGCATTAGTGTAGTTTGTTCTTGCCTGGGTCAGCCTGGTCTGAGCATCAAGTATTTCAGTAGCGGTGGCCACCTGTTCCCTGTAGCGTTCCTGGCTGATCCGGAAGTTTTCCTCTGCAGACTCAACGCTCTTCGCGGCCACTCGGATACCTTGTTCTGCGGCTTGCACCGACAGAAAAGCGATCTTGACCTCCAGAAGAATACCATCTTTGATCTGCTCCAGACTCTCTTTGGCTTGGCGCAGACGCGCTCGTTGCTGGTTGGTGGCATACCGGGTCTTACCCCACTCGAAGAGAGTCCATTTGGCGCCAGCAACAATGTCCCAGTTTTCCCGATCCACAAAATCGCTGCCGTCCACCGTTGGATCATCACCTCGCCGGTGGTAATTGGCCGACAGACTTATATCGGGATAGTAGTCGCTCTTTACCAGAGTTACCTCCTTATCGGCTATGGCCACATTCTTATTCGCCTCCAACAGTTCAGGCCGGTACTGCAAGGCGATCTGCTGACTGGACTCATAGGATCTTTCGTAGGATTCGGTGGTAAGGACATCCACCACCGCCACTGGAGTATCTATAGGTTGGTGCAGGACCGTATTGAAGCGAGCCTCTGCCACTCCAATATCGTTATTAGCTACAATCAGTTGCAACTCGGCCTCCCCCAACCGGGTCTCCGCATCAAGCACGTCAACCTTGGGCCTCATCCCCACCTGGACAAAGTTCTGAGCCACCCGAACCCCTTCTTGCAGTTGGCGCACGGACTGTTCAGCCACCTGGCTAATTTTCTCGGCCCGCAAAATCTCGAAATATGATTTCTTGACCGCCAGGATTAAGTCTAATCGGGTTCTTTGCAGCTGAATCTGGGCCACATCCAGACCGAGCTTGGCCAACTGGTAGTTGGAGAGGGTTTCAAATCCGGTAAAAATCGGCTGTTCGACGGTACCAGTGAACCTGTATTGATCCTTGTCGGAATTTCTTAACGTGACACCGCCTATTTTTGTGCTCGTTTCGCTGGGACGGCGGTAGTCATACTGGGCAATCACTTTCGGCAAGAAGCCCGTTCTCGCTCTATTTTTCCCCTGAAGGGCGAACCGAATCTCTTCTTTGGCCACCTGCACCTCCAGGTTGTGCTCCAGTGCCAGTTGGATACTCTCCTCTAGAGTCAAGACTGGCTCCTTTTCCTGGGCAGGTGTCTGTTGTGGCAGCAGACTCAAAGTAATGCAGATCACCAGAGTTCCCAGCCATTTGATTGCGCCATGGGCGTCAGCGGAAATCTTGCCTTGCCTAACCATCGCTCACCTCGATTTTGATGATTTAACGCGCGGTTGTAACCACTTCTGCTGCTAACTCTTCCACTCTTGCCTCACCGCTGCGTACGGATTGGTGGGACCATGACCCTGTCCCAGGGCAAGTCCATGACGAATGGCCTCAGTGATGAAACGCTTTGCTGCGGCCACCGCTTCTATCACATCTAGTTCTTGGGCTAGATAGGTGGCGATGGCAGAACCATAGGTACACCCGGTGCCATGGACGTTCTTGGTCTCCACGCGGGTGGCGCGAAATTCGTGGTACTGCCGGCCATCAAAGAGCAGGTCCACGGCCTCACCGTGGAGATGACCTCCCTTGACCAGTACGTAAGTCGGCCCCATTTCGTGTATTTCCTCGGCGGCACGGTGCATGTCATTTTCGTCTCTCACCTCCCAGCCAACCAGAGCCGAGGCTTCTGGTAAATTGGGGGTCACCAGGGTCGCCAGAGGCAGCAGGAATTGAGCCAGGGTCTGCTGCGCCTCAACAGCCAGCAGCGGGTCTCCACTTTTGGCCACCATGACGGGGTCAACCACCACCACGGGCGGCTTGTACTGGTCTATTTTGCTGGCAACCAATTTGACCACCTCCGCCTTTGAAAGCATTCCCGTCTTTACAGCGTCAACCCCGATGTCGGTAAAGACCGCGTCAATTTGAGCTGCAATAAAATCCAACGGCAGATCATGGATAGCCGCCACCGCCACGGTGTTTTGGGCGGTAAGAGCAGTAATGGCACTCATCCCAAACCCGCCTAACAAAGTAATGGCTTTCAGATCTGCCTGAATGCCGGCCCCACCCCCAGAGTCCGATCCGGCAATGGTCAATACTCTTTTCACTGCAAAAACCTCCGATGCTTGGCAAGATCAAAGATACTGAACCTGGGGGTTTACTCAAAGCGGCTCTTTGGGCATACTATCGTCTTCGCTTGTATGGTGCCGAAATATGACCGTGGTGGTGCACAGGCGCAGATTGTTCGTTGAGCCGCAATGGCCATGCTAGTAATTCAAGGAAACAGAGTCAAGAAAATTTCATCACCCTGTTCTTGCTTTGGCCTTCCTCCTTTTCACTCGTTCATCTACCCTGTCCAGGCCGTTTGCTCAAATTATTTCATCTCGTAAAAGTTCACCCACAAGACAGCGCCGATCTCCACATCCTTACCCTCCATCTGGCGATTATCAGTGCTGAGCGCAGCGAAACCCCACCATCCAGCCTTGGGCACCGCATAGGTAAATACACCAGAGGAGTCAGCTTTGATTGTCTGGGTTACCATGTAATCAGTAGGAGCCGAATAGCTTCCACCTAGGTTGAAGTACTCCACCTCCACCTCAGCATGAGGCACTGGCTTGTCGTTTACCATAACCACACCTTGAAAGACATTTCCGGCGTAGAGACCAAAGGGTCTGCTCAAGGGCACAATTTCGGTTCTTAGACCAATGGGTTCACTCCAGCCCTCATCTTCCCCGTACGCTGCTACCACGGTCTTGGTGTAGTGGACAATGTAGCTATCTTCCGCCGGTTCCCAGTAAGGCTGTGGCTCCATGTAAAACACGTAGAGGCCTGGTCGTTTGATCCGATAGTTTGTCTTCCAAGTGGTATACCCGTTGATCTTTTGGGAAATCAGCGTGTTCAGCAGATCCGTCTTGATGCCGTTGGCAACCACCCCAAACTTCGCCGGCCTTGCCAGCTCCATACCCACATTTTCGAACGGATGCCAAAACATGAGTTGTAAAGAGACGTTGTTGCTTTCACCTTTCATCACCATCTCATCCGAGGGTATAATCATGCCGAAATGTGCCTCGGCAGCTCCCCAGGCGAGCACTACCACACAGATAACGAGAACAAGTTCCCTGCTAAATCTCAACCTCATTTCTGCCTCCTCAACTTCCTGCAGGTGAAAAAAAAGGCCACAAAGTTCACCTTAACCGCAGTACAGGTAAGCCTTCGTGGCCTGTTATCTATGAATCTAATTCCTTTAGCCCGGATATTTTAAATCTGGAGATTCGCCTCCGCCGTTACTCCTCTATAAAAGATGTTCATGCACATTGTCAAGACTCAATGGCTATTGCCTTTCCTTAATCTACGAAGCTTCTCAAGCGCTCACCCCGAGAACTGTGTCGCAGCTTGCGAATAGCCTTTTTCTCAATCTGCCTTATACGTTCTTTGGAGACACTGAAACGTTCACCTATGGTCT
>PVMK01177803.1_pt1 | contig 19725 bp, 22 predicted proteins | sample 1853481 | NCBI WGS metagenome assembly PVMK01 (sample SAMN08533507, study PRJNA380276) | Marine sediment metagenome, whole genome shotgun sequencing project. | reverse complement strand
GTGGGAGTGTCCCTGGGCACTCGGTACAGCTCCTTGGCCAGGCCCGTGACCGCCACACGTCAGCATTTGTTGAACACGAGACAGTGTTTGGTGACATTGCCACCTACCTCTCGGTCAAAGACCTACGAAAAGCGATTTCTCATTGGGAGCAACAAGTTGCCTACCCACAGGCACTGGCAGACACCAAGCACCGCGACAAGCTCAACAGTCTGTATCTCGCGGAGATGATCGGCGGGATGGGGGACATCAGAGGCACCCTTACCCCAGAGATCTTCCACACACTCAGAACAGTGATCGACGCAAAAGTGAACCCGACATTCCTCGATGCTGACGACTGGCGCAGCCCCGCCCAACGCCGCGCCGATGCCCTTGGCGACATCTGTTCGTTCTACCTCACCCACAACACAGACATTGTCACGTCTGGCGGTGAGAGGCCCCATGTCACGGTCACCGTGGACTGGGAAACACTCAAAGGACATGTGGAACGCCTCCCAGAGATAGATGGGACACCAGTGACACCCAACACGCTGCGACGTATCACCTGTGACGCAGGCATCATCCCCATGCTCCTCGGCACAAAGGGCGAAGTGCTCGATGTGGGGAAGAAAGACACGCACCATCCCCACCGCTCTACGCCGAGCCCTTGAACAACGAGACCGCGGCTGTGTATGGCAAGGGATGCAACGCACCCGTGTCATGGTGCGACGCACACCACATAATCCACTGGGCAGACGCAGGAGAAACCAACCTCACCAACACCCAACTCCTCTGCCGCACACACCACACCACAACCCACAAACAAGAACGATCCCCACCCGACTACTGACGGCTCCCTCCTGGACTGACCTATCTCTTGGGAAGGCCCCCAGCTATCGGTCTCGGGCGTCGGGTCGTCCTCTTCGGACGGCGCCTCGACCTCGGACGTCGTCCACAGCGAACGTCAGGCTCCTGCTGCTTCGGTTGGGCCTGAGTATCTGCTCGACGACCGTCGGTGTCCTCTTCGACGAGCGCGGCGTCTTCTTCAACAACGGGTTCGCTTGGCTTTGGCGCGAGCGTGGAACCCAGTCCTCGGGAATCTCATCGCTGGCGACCATCGAGGCAGGTAGCAGCTCGGGAAGCGTTGAGTCGCCGCGGCGCGCCGCTGCAAATCCCATCACCCATGCGCCGATACCCCATATCGATCCAACGACATAGACGAAACCGCCAACCACGGGGATCAACCAGATGGCGATACCCCACAGCGCGGCGCCAGCTACGAACGCTCCGAAGAGTCCTCCCCGGTTCCAGAGCACGCGGTTCCCAAGCGCGGTCACGGCCGGCACCGGCCCGATGATGAACGCGATACCACCGATGAGGACACCAACGATCGCGAGCGGCAATCCGACAAGGGTCATGGCGAGCAGGAGAACGGCTGCAGGGAATGCGATCACAGTCAGGAAGCCGACGAGGAAGCTCCGAACCGGTTTGCGCAGGATGGAACCCACGGCCCGGCTGCTCGAGGACCGCAACAGCCACAGAGCAACGATGCCCGCGACGAGGAAGCCGAGGAAGCTGATGACGGTCGCCATGCTCAGAATGACGCCATATATGAAGTTGCCACGCGTCGGTAGGCGGGTAACGCTGCCACTGATCTGTGCGGCCTCATCAATGTTCGCATCGGACGCCGACCGGTAGAGAACATCACCATCGATCGCAGCGGTACCGGTGACGTCGAGGCCCTGGGTGGCGATGTCGAGATCGCCGCCGACGTCTCCCGAGATCTCAGCGCGCAGGATTCTCCCGCGAACATCCCTGGCGACATCACCTGCAACAGTGAGACCACCACCGAAGCCCATGACGTCGCGGCCGACTCTGCCTGAAGGTTCGATGATCGCGACGCAGCGGCAACGAACACATCGCTCTCGACCGTGCCGGCAACCCGGAGGGTTCCAGCCGTGCCGCGAAGGGATCCACCGATGCGGGCACCGTCGGCAACGGTGACCGACCCCACGGTGAAGACGGTTACGGAGCCGAGAACGTCTCCCGGTGATCGTGACACTCCCGGAGAAGATGGTGAGATCACCGTCGATGACGCCCTCGACGAAGGCCGATGTGGAGGTCACATACTGATCCTCAGCTACGGTCTCGCCAGCTCTCACGATGTACCTGTCAGTCGTGATGAGTGCAGCGAACGTCGTCATGGTCGGGAGCATCACAGCCAGAACAGCGACAAGCCCGAGCGCGTAGAACCTCGGCTTCGGAGTCGATCTTCGGTTAGAGAGGTAGTGCGTCACGAACCACATCGAGTAGCGGCCATGGCACAATACCGAACACAACGGTCACTACGGCGGAGATCACGACCGCGAATCTTGCGGACATGCTCGGTTCGATACGCTCATCGTCATCCTCTCCCGACGAGAAAATGGTTGACACAACACGCAAATAGAACGCAAACCCAACGACAGTGGTGAGCGTTCCGACCATTACGAGCCAGAGATAATCGGCTTCTCCCGCGACGACGAACGCGAATACCTTGCCGACGAATCCGGCGAAGAACGGCATGCCGGACATGCCAAGCATGATTATCGCCAGCAGCCAACCCGTTTCGGGCGACCGCTTGGCAAGTCCCTTGAACGAGCCAATTGGCGCATTCCCCGAGGTCGGTCCCTGGACAATGGAGACAATGGTGAAGGCTCCAATGATCATGAACGCGTAGGTTGACACATAGAACCACATCGCAGGGATGCCCTCGACGCCTGCAACCATCGTCGTGAGCAGATAACCCGCGTGCGCGACACCTGAATAGGCAAGCAGGCGTTTGAAGTCGGTTTGCACGAGAGCGACGGTCGTGCCCACGATCATGGACAGCGCCGCGATCACTGCCACGATCGGCGCCCATGTGTCTATGTAGGCGCCAAATCCGGAGATGAAGATGCGGGCGAGCGCAGCGAATCCCTGCCACTTTCACTCCAGCGGCCATGAGGCCTACGGCTCCGCTCGGTGCGCCCTGGTACACATCCGGTGCCCACTGGTGGAAGGGTGCGGCTGACACCTTGAAGAACAAGCCGACAAGCATGAGCGCCAGACCCGCAAGCAGGATTCCTGGTTCGGTGATGATCTCGATGGAGAAGAAGTTCCGAATCGAATTCTCGCCATAGATGCTGAGAGATCCTGTCGCGGCAAACGTGAGCGCCACTCCGTACAGGAACATGGCGGATCCGAGGGAGCCGAGAAGGAAGTACTTCAGTGCCGATTCTTCAGATGCCTCCGACCTTCTGATGAACCCAGCAAGGATGTAGAAGCTGATCGAGGCCGTCTCAAGCCCAATGAATATCACGACGAGGTTGGGTGTCGCGGTCATCATGTGAAGACCAGCCACCGACAACAGCATCAAGGCAACGAATTCGACGGACCGCTTCCCAACTACCGCCACGAGGTCCCATGCACCAAGGAGTGCAACCAGGCCCACCAGTCCCAGCAAGATCGCCGCGAACGCGGAGAATCCGTCCATCACAACCATCGGAGAAATGACGAGAGACTCGTTCTGGGCGGAGAAGAACAAGCCGCCACCGGTCTCCGCGACATCCCGCCACTGAAGGACGCCGACGCCCGCCGCCACAAGGAAGGTAGCTCCGGCGATCGGTCCCCAGAACTTGAGCTTCCTCTCGAACACTACGCCCACAAGAATGATCAGAAGGGCACCCGCAAGGAGAACAACCTCAAACGCGACCGGAAGGAACGCAGCGTTCTGCATCAGCCGCCCTCGCCTTCATGGTCGGTCGATTCGCTCACCGGGCCGTAGTGGACGTCAACGACGCCCTCTGGCGTACCGCGTTCGGGAACGACGTAGTTCGTGGTGGCTTCGATGCGCTCAAGGATGATGCCAACGGATGGCTCGATGCGATCGAACACAGGCTTCGGGTAGACACCCAGACCAATGATGAGAAACACGAGAGGAGCCATGATCGCCACTTCCCTGAAGCCAAGGTCCTTGAGACCCTCGAGCTTGGAATTGACAACGGGCCCTGTGAACACCCGCTCATACGCCCACAGGAGGTAGATCGCAGCGAGGATCACACCGGAAGCCGCGATAATCGTAAGTCCAGGCAGGGTGAGATACGAGCCTATGAGGATCGTGAATTCGCCGACGAAACCGGAAAGTCCCTGGCAGACCGGCCGACGCGAACACTGCAAAAAGGAAGATGCCTGAGTAGATCGGGACGATCTTTGCCAAGCCTCCATAATCGGCGATCCGCCGAGTGTGCGTGCGCTCGTAGATCATTCCGATGAGAAGGAACAGCGCTCCCGTTGTCAGTCCGTGGCTGATCATTGTCACAACAGACCCAGTCATGCCTTGCGTCGTCAGTGCGAAGATTCCCAGAACAACGAAACCCATGTGGCTCACGGACGAGTAGGCGACCAGCCGCTTGATATCGGGCTGCACGATCGCGACGGCCGCTCCGTACACGATGCCAATGACGGCGAGGATCGCGAGGGGCACGGCGAAGTCCACGGTCGCCTCAGGGAACAAGGTGAGGTTGAATCTCAGGAACCCGTAGGTCCCCATCTTCAGGAGCACGCCGGCGAGGATCACGGACCCGGCTGTCGGTGCTTCTGTATGAGCATCAGGCAGCCACGTATGGAAGGGGAACAAAGGCACCTTGATCGCGAACGCGATCGCGAAACCTGAGAACAGCGCGTACTGCGCGGTGGTGCTGAGATCAGTCTGGAGCACGTTCCTGAAGTCGAAGTTCGCAAACGTGCCCATCTGATTGCCGGTGATGACCGCGAGCGCCACGATCGACACGAGCAGGAACGCAGAACCGACCGCAGTGAACAACACGAACTTGAGGGCCGCATACGCCCTGTTGTCTGAGCCCCACATCGAGATCAGCAGATACATCGGTATCAGGACGATCTCGAAGAACGCAAAGAACACGAACAGGTCGAGAGAGAGGAACACACCGAGAACCCCTGTCTCGAGGATCAGCATCAACACCATATACGTCTTGACCTGCTCGCTGATCGAGCGCGAAGCAGCGATGCTCAGAGGGAACAGCAGAGCCGTGAGAGCCACCATGAACAGTGAGATTCCGTCGACCGCGAGCGACCACGAGATGCCGAACGACTCGACAAGGACAATGTGCTCGGTGAACTGGAACGAGGCATCTCCCGCAGCGAAGTTCCACAGGACATACGATGCAGCCACAAGCGGGGGTATGGACACCACGAGCGCTATCGGGAAGACAAGCTCGGGTCGCCGCCGCGGAAGTAGCGCGACTATCAGGGCGCCAATCAATGGGAGGGCTATGAGGATGCTGAGGATCGGCATCAGAATCCGCCTCCCACAGCAAGGAAGACGATGATCAACAGCACCCCTGCGATCGCCACACCGCCCGCGTACGCTCGCACCTGCCCCGTTTGCAGACGCGCGAGCACATTGCCGAAGCTGCGCGTCCCACTCCCAATTCCATGCGCTATCCCATCGAGGACCTTGACGTCGAACACGTCAGCGGCCCATTCGGATGCACTCTTCCCCGGCTCGACGATCGTGCGACCATAAAACTCATCGACACCAAACGCGTCGCGCGATCGTTGCCAGAACTTGCCGTCCTCTGCTGGTAACTCAGTCCTGTGGTACTTCAGCCAACCCCAGACGATTCCGGCGATCGCCACGATCAGAGCGATCGTTGCGAGTCCGATGATCGCTCGTATCGACAGTCCCTGAGCGTGATGAACGTACTCGAGGGAACCCTCGAGGAAGTGCTCGAAGGCAAGGCGGGCAGGAGTGTTGACCATCCCGAAGGACACGGTGAAGAACCCGAGGATTATGAGAGGGATGGTCATCGTTGCAGGCGACTCGTGTGGATGCACGCCGTCCTCCCAGCGAGGCTTGCCAAGGAACGTCATGACGAAGAGCCGTGTCATGTAGAACGCAGTGAGGAGGGCCACAAGGAGTCCGATGGCCCAGAGCCCGATATACCAACCGCCCTTGGCGAACGTTGCAGCGAGGATCTCGTCCTTGGACCAGAAGCCTGAGAAGGGGAACACGCCTGAGAGCGCAAGCCAGCCTGCACCCATCGTGATGAACGTGATCGGCATGTACTTGCGTAGGCCACCCATCGTTCGCATGTCCTGGTCGCCAGCCATTGCATGGATGACGGATCCCGCACCAAGGAACAGCAGCGCCTTGAAGAACGCATGCGTGGTCAGGTGAAAGATGCCTGCCGAGTACGCGCCAACACCCATTGCAAGCACCATGTAGCCGAGCTGGCTGATGGTTGAATAGGCGAGGACCTTCTTGATGTCGGTCTGGGAGACGGCGATCAACGCCGCTACGAGCGCTGTCAATGTACCGACAACGGCCACGACCGCTCCCGTTGTTGGCGCCATATCGAACAGGACCGCGGATCGCGCAATCATGAAGACTCCAGCCGTGACCATCGTTGCCGCGTGGATCAACGCAGACACGGGTGTCGGGCCCTCCATTGCGTCCGGTAGCCACACGTAGAGCGGGATCTGGGCCGATTTACCGATTGCTCCCACAAAGAGCAGCAGCGTGATAGCAGTCGCGGTTCCAACGGTGATGGCCGTGGGTGCCGATGAGAAGATCGTCTGGAAGTCGAAGGTCCCGAACGAGGCAAAGATGATCATCAGCGCAACGAGGAAACCCCAATCGCCGATGCGGTTCACGATGAAAGCCTTCTTGCCCGCTGCGGCTGCCTCTGGCCTTGTGAACCAGAAGGAGATCAACAGATAGGACGAGAGGCCGACAAGCTCCCACCCAATGAACATCATGGCGTAGTTGGCCGCAAGCACGAGGATCATCATCGAGGCGATGAAGAGATTCAGAAACGAGAAGAAACGGGGATACCGCTCGTCACCACGCATGTAGCCGATCGAATACAGATGGATCAACGAACCGATGCCCGTGACGACCATCGTCATGAGCGCCGATAGCGGATCCCACAGGAGGGCGACGTCGGCACCGACAACAGGTATCCAGGTGAAGAGATAGCTCGTCTCGACGGGAATCGAGCCGTCGACGAGCGAGACCGTTGCCGGTAAAGCAACCAGCCAGGCGAGTGCAACGAATCCGAAGGCGAGCCACCCGGCGAGGGGCTGGCCAATGCGTCTACCGAAGAAGAGATTGATCGTGGACCCGACGAGCGGAAGGGCGATGACAAGCCAGAGAACATCAATCATGCATCAGCCTTTCAGCTTTGCGAGTTCATCGACGTTCGCACTCGACCGAACGCGGAACACAGAGACAATGATCGCCAGCCCGATCGTGACCTCCGCCGCGGCAACAACCATGACGAACAGCGCCGCCACTTGGCCTTCGATCAGGCCGAGCTCCTTGCTCACTGCAACGAACGTGAGGTTCACAGCGTTGAGCATCAGCTCTATCGACATGAACATCACAAGGGCGTTTCGCCTGATGAGCACGCCAGCCACACCGATCGAGAACAGAGCCGCGGCGAGGACGAGGAACCACGACACGGTGACGGTCATTCGGCCATCTCCTCTTCAGGGACGTCCCGGAAGTACGCAAGGGCGATCGTGCCGAGAGCGGCAATCGTGAGAAGCATCACCGTGGACAGAAACACGATCATCCATGTTCCGAAGAATTCGTCGGCGACCGCCTCAGCGGTTCCATTGAGATTCGCTGTACCGAACGCACTTGAGCCTGTGATCCATACCGCTCGTCCAGCCAACATGATCGATCCGAAGAGACCAAGCGCAACGACGCCTGTCATCACCCTCTGAGCCGGGACCTGCTTGCCGTAGGCGTCCGGCTTGTCCACACCAATGAGCATGATCACGAACAGGAACAGCGTCATCACTGCGCCCGCGTAGATGATCACCTGGACCGCTGCGATGAAATGCGCATCGAGCATTACATACAGAACTGCGATCGCGAACATGGCAGCCGAGGAGGCCCATGGCCGAGTACACGGTGTTGGACGCTGTGATCATCGAGACAGCACCCACGAGGGCCACTGCGGCGAAAATGATGAATACGATCGTTTCAGCCATCGACGTCATCCTCCACACCGGGTGTCTCTGCAACCGACGACTGGCCCCGCTCAGCGGGTAATTCACCCGTCCGCGCCGATGGCGACCACTGAATCACACCTTCATACTCCGCCCGTCCAGACGGTGAAGTCGCTCGCATCCAGCCATCACCAGCGCGAAGCTCCTGGACGTCGATGAGCACCGAATCCGGTTGGGGGTGGTTCGGGGTGCCGTCCGGATCGACGAGTAACTCGCTTCTCGTATAGATGCCATCGTCTCGATCAGTAACCGACATCTCAAAGAGGTGCGACATGGTGATCGCCTGGGTGGGGCATGCCTCGACGCACATTGCGCAGTAGATACAGCGAAGCATGTTGATCTCGTACACGAACCCATACCGCTCACCTGTGCTGACTGGGTTGTCCTTCGGATTATCCGCGCCGCGAACAAAGATGCAGTTGGCTGGACATACACCAGCACACAGCTCGCAACCGATGCATTTCTCGGTCCCGTCCAGATTCCGGTTCAGTACATGGCGGCCGTGGAAACGTTCAGGCTTGACTCGCTTCTCCTCCGGATACTTGACCGTGACGCGTGGTTTCCGAACCTGGCGCATCGTGACAGCGAACCCTCTGAAAGGTCCCAGCATGTCGGCAAACCAGCTCATCGCCATCTCCTCATGTCCATGGCATCCCGAACTCGCGCACACCAAGCACAACGGCGAGCATGATGATCCAGGCGAGCGACACAGGGATCAACCTCTTCCAGCCAAAGCCCATCAACTGGTCGTATCGCATGCGGGGCAGGCTTGCGCGTACCCATACGAAGAAAAGAACGAGCAGCCACGTTTTTGCGAGGAACCAGACCACGGGGAGGGTCGACTCGACGATCCACGGTCCGAACACAGGGCCGCCCCATCCTCCGAGGAAAAGCGTGACCGTCAGCGCCGAGATCGTGAACACATTGATGTACTCGGCGAGGAAGAACAGCGCGAACCGCATTCCTGAATATTCGGTGTGGAACCCGCCCACGAGCTCCTGTTCAGCCTCGACAAGGTCGAACGGCGCCCGATTCGTCTCGGCGAATCCCGAGATGAGGAAGATCACGAACGAAGGTATCAGAATGATGTTCCACACTCCGAGGAAACCGAGGAAGGAGCCTTGTTGCGCTTCGACGATGCCGCTCATCGTCATGGTGCCCGTCAGCATGACCACGGGAACGAGCGCGAGGCCCATTCCCGCCTCATAGGAGATCATCTGGGCCGAGGCACGCACGGAGCCGAGCATCGGGTACTTCGAACCGGAGGACCAGCCAGCAAGCGTGATCGCGTATACCGCAACAGATGACACAGCAAGGACGTACAGGACCGCGACATTGAGGTCCATCACCTGAAGGCTGTAGGTCGTGCCATTGATCTCGATCGGCGCACCGATGGGGATGACAAGGAACATCAGCAGCGCGGCGGTCATCGAGACAATCGGCGCAGCGATGTACAAACCAACCTGGGCGTTGGTCGGAGTGATCGATTCCTTGAACATCGCCTTCATCCCGTCGGCGAGCGTCTGGAGGATTCCATAGGGTCCCGCTCGATCCGGGCCAACCCTGTTCTGCAGGTCCGACACGAACTTCCGCTCCACCCAGACCAACAGGAGCACGGTCACGAGCAGGAATACAAAGAGGACGAGAACCTTGATCGACACTTCGATGAACAAGCTCATACGTCGCCTCGTATGGCCCGGATGCTCACCGATGCCGTTGCCAGCACACCCTTGGTCGCGACCTGGTTGAAAGGTAGAACGACGGAACCGGGAACAACGCGGACGTCAATCGCAATCGGAAGCTCAATCCCTGCAACCTCGATCACGTCGCCATCGACAACAGCAAGCGCAGACGCGTCCTTTGGGTGCAGACGCGCCTGTGCCGCCCCGGGGAGGGAATTGAGGATCGTTGCATGTCGGATGACGACGGAGTCGTCATACATCGACGGAGCGAGGTGAAGCGTAAATCGATCGGTTACAACGGGAACTTTGACATTGGTCGGAAGGTAATTCAGAGGCTGATCCACGCCAGGGAGGGGGACGATCACTCCATCATCACCAGCTTCGAACGTGAGATAGTCGGCCGTCAACCCACTGTAGGCAGGTGCCACTGTGGCGATCTCCTTGTTCACAAGCTTCCAGTCCGAGCAATTCATCTCAACGCCCATGAATCGTGCGATGCCATCCAGCGCCGTTGCCATCGACATCGCCTTGCCCCGCGGCGGAGTCGAAGCTCCCAGGCGCTGGACACGACCCTCGAGGTTTGTGACAGTCCCATCGACCTCACCCCACACAGCTGCAGGCAGGATCACATCCGCCCTCCGGGATGAGTCCGTGACAAACGCGTCAAACGCCACAACAAACTCGGCATTCTCGAGAGCATCGATGGCCACCTGAGGATCCGGACAATCCCGCACCGGATCTGCGCCAGCGAGAACAATGGCCTTGAGGTCCCCTTCGGTAAGAGACGCAAGCATCTCCATGGTGCCCTTACCGGGACCCTCAGGGATCGGGCCCCACTGGTCCTCGAAGACTCCAACAGAATCGGCGTCGCCTGTGCCCACCCTTCCTGGGAGCAGATTCGGCGAAAGACCCATGTCGAGGGCACCGAACACGTTTCCTCTGAGGAGGAGTGGGAGGATCCTGGCCTCAGGCAGCGTTCTGGCGAACGCTGCTGTTGCCTCTGCGAGTCGCGGGTCCTCACTGAGAGAGGTCCGGCCCAGGAGGGCGACGACGGAACCCGTCCCGAGCATCTCACCAACCGCAGCGAATTCGTCCTCGCCCTGGGAGATCTTGCGAAGCACCTCAGGTCCCGAACCGGCACGATATGGCACAACGTGCATCGCGATCGAATCGAGCCCTGTCGCGTAGGGGCTCACGACGACAAGGTTCGCCCCTGCAAGCACTGCCTTCCTCACCCTCAGATAGAGGACAGGAAGTGTCTCTTTGAGGTCTGGCCCCCAAAGAAGGATCGTGGTGGCCTTGTCGAGGTCATCGATCGTTGCACGGTCCACGATCCCAGCAGCAAGATGCGGGTCGATACCGTCGCCGATCTGCGCATCAACGTGAGGAGATCCGACCACGCTCCGCATGAACCTGCCGAGCACGAACGCTTCCTCATTCGTGTTGTTCGCACCGCCGATCGCTCCAATCTCAGAACCGAGGAAGCCACCGAGGCTCGAGGCAATGAGTTCCATTGCCTCGGCCCAGGTCGTCTCTCTGAAGCCGTCGGCGGCTCGCACGAGCGGAGTGGTGATACGGTCCTCGTCCTGGAAGGCCCCGAACTGGAAGCGGTCCTTGTCTGATAGCCAGCCCTCATTGACCGCATTGTTCTCAACGCCGTAGACGCGGACGATCTTGCCCCATGGACGTTTGCACATCAACGGTGGAATGTACCGAGTCTGCAAGCGACACCGATCGCGTCGAGGTGAGATCCCACGGTCTGGCCTTGAAGCGGTAGTCGACGGACGTGAGTGCTCCCACAGGGCAGGTCTGGACGGTGTTGCCCGAGAAATACGAGGAGAACGGTTCATTGGGGTACGTGTTGATCTGAGTGTGGTTACCCCGATCGATGAACTCGATCAACGGATCACCGGCAATGTCGTCGGCGACTCTCACGCAACGATCGCAGAGCACGCAACGTTCTCTATCGAGAAGAACGAGATCCGATACCGGTATCGGCTTACTGAAGGTTCTCTTCTGCTCGATGAAACGACTCTCACCAGGACCGAATTCGACCGCCTGATCCTGAAGCGGGCACTCCCCGCCCTTGTCACACACAGGGCAATCAAGAGGATGGTTGATGAGAAGGAACTCGAGCACACCCTTCTGAGCCTTCTTGACAATCGTTGACTCCGTGTCGACGACCATTCCGTCAGAAACCGGCATCGTACACGAAGGTATCAGTGCCTTGCCACGGGGACCCTCGACTTCCACAAGGCACATGCGGCATTTGCCGACGGGTGCAAGCTTCTTGTAGTAACAGAAACGTGGGATGTACTCACCAACGTCCTCTGCGGCGGCGATGAGTAACTCACCCGGCGGGTACCTCGTGCACACCACCATTGATGGTGATCGAAACGGTCTCCACGTTCTCGCCTTGAGCATTGTCAGCCAACAGCGACCTCACTTCCAGCGATCATCGCCTCGAGCTCAGGTCTGAACCATCGTGCAATCGACGTCACGGGTGATACCGCCGACGGACCGAGTGGACAGATCGTCGTCATTGCAGGAGGCCACGCAAGACCGGGCGAAATATTGTCTGAGATGTCAAGGAGCAGATCGATGTCCTCGGGGCGGCCACCACCTTCGAGAATCCGCTCGAGCACAGCCTCCATCCAGGATGTTCCCTCACGACAGGGGGTGCACTGACCACACGACTCATGGGCAAAGAAGCGGACGATGCGATGAGCCACGGCAACGACGTTCGTTGTTTCGTCCATGGTGACGACGGCTCCCGCCCCGATCATGGAGCCGTTCGCTGCAACATCGTCGATGCTCACGATCGTATCGAGGTGCACATCAGGAACGAACCACGGCGCAGACGCACCACCGGGAATCCACGCTTTGAGCGACTTTCCTTCAGGGATCCCCCCGCCGATGTCGAAGATCAGATCGCGCCATGTCATGCCCATGACAATTTCGTAGTTCCCCGGCTTGTTGATGTGCCCCGAGATACTCATCATCTTGGTGCCTGCGGACCGTTCGGGCCCGATCGAGGCGTACGCCGCGCCTCCATGCAGGGTGATCCACGGTATGTTGGAGATCGACTCGACGTTGTTGACGATCGTTGGTTGCGCGTACAGTCCTTCGACCGCGGGGAACGGTGGTTTGAGGCGAGGTTCACCTCTTCGACCTTCGAGACTGTTGAGGAGCGCTGTCTCCTCACCACAGATGTAAGCACCGCCGCCGAGATGCACCGTGACTTCGAGCGAGAAACCGCTGCCACGAACGTCCAGTCCCAGATAGCCGGCTTCCCTCGCCTCGTCAATGGCATTCTGGATTCGACGTGCCGCCTTGGCGTACTCCCCCCTGACATAGATGAACGCGTGGTTCACACCGAGTGCGTAGCTCGAAATCACGATGCCTTCGAGCAGTTGATGAGGGTCGCGCTCCGCGAGCTGCCGGTCGTTGAACGTGCCCGGCTCGGACTCATCGCAGTTCACTACGAGGTACCTGGACTCAGCTGGCGCTAGGAAGCCCCATTTCACGCCCATCGGAAACCCGGCGCCGCCCCTGCCACGCATATTCGACGCCTTCACCTCCTCGATGATCTCTTCAGGTGACATTTCATCAAGCGCCTTTGTCAGCGCCTCGTATCCACCGGTATCGAGGTACCGACTCAGAGTCTGGCTATCGGACGGGTACGCATCCATGCGGACGGTGAGGATCTTGTCGGTCATCGTCCCTCCTCGACAGATCCATAGGGCCCAAACGCGGGAACCGGTCGAACAGCACCATCTGGATCATTTGGACCCCAGTCGAAGGACCGCTGGCCGCCAAAGAGCTGTTGCATCTCATCCGCGAGGACCACCGCCGGCTTTGCATCGCGGAGCCAGTTGACGAGTGCCGCGCCCTTCTCCCGTGTCAATCCTTCGACGGTTTCGTAGTTCACCTGCACGGCGGGTGCCCCTCCACAGGCACCGATGCATTCGACGCGCTCCACCGATATCGCGCCGTCGTGGGTGATCCCGCCGGTATCGACACCTGCGGTGCCCTCAACGGCTTCAAGCACTTCGTCAGCATTGTTGAGATAGCAGGCAACGGATGTGCACACAGATATCAGGTAACGGCCAACAGGCTCACGCTTGAACATCGTGTAGAAGGAAGCAACGCTCAGCACCTGCGCGGCGGAGATTCCTGTGAGGTCCGCAACTTCACGCATTGCTTCGTCGGACGCATACTCGTGTTCGAGGCTCGCTATATAGAGAAGAGGCATCAGCGCTGACCGTTTCTCCGGGTACTCGTCGAGAATCGACTCAGCTGCCGACTGATTCTCGTGAGTCCAGTGGCCGATAACGGCTCTCATCGATCCACGTCTCCCAGAACAGGATCCGTGGACGCAAGTGCAGCGATGACGTCAGCAACCATCGAATCGGTCATCATGGGTGGAAGCGCCTGGACCGCAGCAAAGGAGGGTGCGCGCCAGCGCATCCGCCATGGACGCGAGCCGCCCTTCGACACGATGTAGCACCCAAGCTCACCACGAGGACCCTCGACTGCTTGGAAAGCCTCTCCCGGTGGCACCACGACGCCCTCGGTGAAGAGCTTGAAATGGTGGATCAGCGCTTCCATGGATTCGTCGATCCGGGCCCGCGGTGGCGGTGTGACCTTTGGGTCGACATTGCGGTAGTCGCCCAATGGAATGCTCTCGACAATCTGGGAGGCAATGCGCAACGACTCTCGGATCTCATCGATCCTCACCTTGTAGCGATCGAACGCGTCTCCGTGTTTGCCGAGCGGAACGTCGAACTCGTACTTCTCGTAGCCGCAGTATGGGGTCTCCCTTCGAAGGTCCCAGTCGACACCCGAAGCACGGGCAACAGGACCTGTGACACCGTATTGCTTGACCTCATCTGGAGTCAGGACACCGACACCAAGGGTTCGATCGAGCCAAATGGGGTTCTCATTGAGCAGCTCTTCGTACTCGTCGACCCCGTCGTTTACTCGTTCGATCAGATTGGTGACATCGTCCTCCCAGCCGTCGGGGAGTTCGGCGGCAACGCCTCCGGGTCTGATGTAGTTGTGGTTCATTCTCAAACCGGTGACCTTCTCGAAGAAGTCCAGGCAGATCTCACGTTCCCGCCAGCCGTAGATCATCATCGACAGGGCGCCTACATCCATACCCATCGTTGCTGACGACAGCAGATGGCTCGCGACCCGGTTGAGTTCCACCATCAGTACACGGATAGCGTCCGCTCTGGGCGGCACTCCGATGCCAAGCAGTTGCTCGACGGTGAGTGAATAGGCAAGCTCGTTCGCAAATGGGCTCAGGTAGTCCATCCGCGTCACGTTCGTTGAACCCTGGGAGTAGTTGAGAGTCTCGGCCGTCTTCTCCATCCCTGTGTGGAGGTAGCCGATGATCGGCTTCACCCGGCGCACCATCTCGCCCTCGAGTTCGAGTTGCAACCTGAGCACGCCATGCGTGGATGGATGCTGGGGACCCATGTTGATGATCTGACGTTCGGATTCATCAACGTGCTCCGCTATGACGAAATCATCATCGACAGCTACGCCTCGTTGGATCTCAAGTGCTGGGTCCTCGTCGCGTGGAAGGAGTTCCTGCGCGCCCTCATCCGTGGCCTCGGCGAAGGGCATCCGTTCTTCCGTACCCGATACCCATATGGAGTGACGCGTGCGACGCGATTCCTCGACAGAGGGCTGAGCACTCTCATCGGTCTCTTCCTCCACGGTGTTCTCTGTCACATCGCTCACTCGTCCGTACTCCCGAGCTTGAACTCCACAGGAATCGCTCCGATGTCGTAGTCCTTTCGAAGCGGGTGGCCAACCCAGTCGTCAGGCATGAGGATGCGTGTGAGGTCTGGATGGCCAGGGAAGTCGATTCCCATCATGTCGAATGCCTCACGCTCATAGAAGTTCGCGCCCTGGAACACATTCGTGAGCGTGGGAACCACAGGATCGTCATAGGGAACCCTCGTGGAGACAACGATCCGCTCCAAGGGTCGCATCGACACAAGGTTCAGAACGACCTCAAAGCGCGGAGCGTCAGTGAAGTGATCGATCGCGAAGAGGTCGCTGAAGACATCGAATCCACTCGCCTTGGCCGCCTCTGCGAACGCAACCCACTCCTCGCTTGGAATCGAGATCATGAAGTAGGACGAATCGCTCGACGCATACGTGCGTTCGGAAACGACAGCGGCATCGAAAGGTTCCACGAGCGCAGCAATCGTCTCGTTCTTCGGCGTGTCGGTCATGTCACACGAGTCCTGTCGAACGCTGGATCTCGCCTGACATGATCTTCTCCTGAAGGCTCAGGATGCCATGCATCAGCGACTGTGGGCCGGGCGGACAACCAGGAACGTACATGTCGACAGGAACCACTTCGTCCACGCCCTGGACGAGCGCATAGTTGTTGAACATGCCTCCGGTCGATGCACACGCTCCCATCGAGATCACCCATTTGGGCTCCGCCATCTGGTCATAGACCTGTCTGAGAACCGGCGCCATCTTCTGGCTGACGCGCCCTGCCACGATCATGAGATCCGCCTGACGAGGTGAGGCACGGAACACTTCCATTCCGAACCTCGCCAGATCGTTGTGGGCAGCTCCGGTTCCCATCATCTCGATCGCGCAGCAGGCAAGGCCGAAAGTCGCCGGCCACATCGACCGAGTCCTGGCCCAGTTGACACCCTTCCCGACAGTTGTGAGCAGGAAGCCGGGGTTATCCGAGACTCCAGCCATCAGGCGGCTTCCTCGATCGGGATGTCAGGGGCCACCACCGTTCGGTAGCGAGCGCGACGCTGCACATTCCAATCGAGTGCTCCCCGCTTCCACACATATGCCAGCGTCTCGATGAGCATCAACATGAAGACAACGACGGCCGCGATACCCGCCCAGCCGAACTGGTCCATGCTTACCGCCCAGAGGAAGAGGAAGATGATCTCAACATCGAAGATGACGAAGAGCATCGCGACGAGATAGAACCGCACAGGAAACCGTTCCCCCGGTTCCTGGAGCGGTACGATGCCGCATTCGTAAGGAGCCAGTTTCTCCGGCGTCGGATTGTTGGGAGCCAGTATCTTGGACATGTAAAGGGAGATGCCACCGAACAGGAGACCGAGAATGGTCATCAGAGCAATCGGGAGGTAGTCGGCGAGCTCCATGAGGCACGAGGTTACCCCTCCGGGTGTGACCACCTGCAGTTCGAGAGCCTTTGATTCATCGCAGCGCAATCGCCGTACCATCTCCCGATGAAGACCAGAATCCCCGAAGCCACGGTGGCCAGACTGCCCGGGTATCTGCGGTGTCTGACCGATATGGCGCATACCGCGAGCACGTGTTCATCCGAAGAGTTGGCCGAGGCCGCTGGGGTGAATTCCGCCCAGGTCAGAAAGGACCTCTCCTACCTCGGCGCGCAGGGCACAAGGGGCGTCGGATACGACCACGAAGAACTTCGGTCCCAGATACGCAAGGCGCTCGGCCTGACCCTGCCACATCCCGTGATTGTGATCGGCGCTGGCAACATGGGCACCGCTCTCACCAACTACAAGGGGTTCAAGACGTGGGGTTTCGAGATCGTTGCCGTGCTCGACATCGACGAGGACCGCATCGGTTCCCGAGTGAACGGTCTGATCGTCGAACCGCTACAGAATCTCGAGAAGATCATCGCAGCCGAGAACGTTGAGATCGGGATTCTTGCCACACCACCTGCTGCTGCTCAGTCGGTGGCAGATCGGCTCACGGCGGCGGGGGTCAACTCGATCCTCAATCTCGCCCCCACGATCCTCAAGACAGGTGCCGAGGTATCGGTTCGAAGAGTCGACCTGTCGACAGAGCTAGGAATCCTGGCGTTCCACCTACAGAGCTGAGGGTTCCCTAACCCTCGTCCGCTTCATAACGGCTCAGCGCTGTGAGGAACATCAACAGCAATACCAACGAGCCGGCGGTCATTGCAATCGCGGGGAGCCTGACTTGAATCGCGTTCAGACCCTCGAGGTTCTCTGGCCTGATGCCACGAGGTGCGTAGACAACGAACAGGATTCCGTTGATCACGAGCCAACCGAACGTGCCAGCTCCGGTGAGAAGGAAGGCAAGGCGCTTGCCGACATCGGTCCAAAGCAATAGCCATCCGGATCCGATGAAGACGACTACTGCTCCTCCAACCACAGCGAATCCACGCATTGCTGTGGAGAACTCGTTCAACTCCCCAGTCGTTGGGTCTCTCTGATCGAACACGACTCCGATGAGACCGACGGTGAGTTCCCTGAACGCGGGGATGAGCAGGAGCAGAGAGACGACGAAGGCCACCAATCCGACCGCTTCAAGAGACGACAATCCGGATTCGTCACGACGTAGCACGTTCATGATGCGGCTCATCACAGCGACCTTTCGTACATGACTATGAGCTCGATCTGATGCTCCGACAGAATGCCTCCGAAGGAGGGCATCCGACCGGAGCCGAGACCGTTGATGCCGTATCCCTTGCCGTTCTGCGAACCTTGAATCACGAACTTCACCTGATCCTGCACTTCAGGAATTGGACCTCTGACCGGCCGTCAACAAGCGACGGACCCCATGCGCCTGTGCCGGAGCCCTGATCGAAGGAGGCGCCGGCTGAATACCCAGCCGTATGGCACCTGGCGCAATATCCGTTGAAGAGCCCAACGGCGAGCTGGGCATCCTCGACAGATACGCCCATCTCGGCTGCAACGGATTCGAAATCGATCTCCCACAAGCTCTCTTCAAGCGAGTTCTGAAGGAACACAAGCCCGGACTCAAGTCCCTCGAGGAATTGATCCTGTCGTTCAACAACGACCGAGAGAAGGAGCACGTCCGTCTCGAGTTGAGCAAGCAGGATCGCAGCCTCGTCGAGGTCCGCAACATCGCTGTTGGTGAACGCATCGAATGGATCAAACCGGACGTCGTACTCAGCCTGTGGAACGAACTCAAGAGTCACAGGGTCGATGACCAGGATCGTCTCAAAGGACGCCGCGGCGATCTCCGTGAGGCCCTTCTCGGCTTCATCGCTCAGGCCGTCTCGGTCGGTGTCAGCTCCCTGCTGGTCACATGTTGCACCGATCAGCTCTGCCGAAGCAGGGGTGCACGTGCCCGGACCTGCAAGAAGATCCTTGACATCATCGGGGAACCCACCGACGACGGCGAGTGTTTCCGGAGCAGCATTGACCTCGTCGATCATGACCTGTTGAAGGTCGATGAGCCTCTGAGTCGTCTCCTGACCCCCTGCCAGTTGTGTAAGAGCAATTGCGGCAGTTCCCTCAGACTTGGCGAAGGCCTCCTCCTGAGTCACGCTGATCGAACGGAGATACTCCATGACCTGATCGATTTCCTGGACGGTCATGGCTCCCCCGCCCTCAAGACCGTTGGAAGGCATGGGCGTACCCTCACGTCCGAAGACGATCCAGTGGCGGACTTCTTCCTCTGAGTAGCGGAAGAACACATCATCGAGCGAAGGAACCGCCCATGAAGTGGTCTCACCTGATCTGGCTTCGACGAACACTGCAGCGCCGACGACTCCTTCGGGCCCATGGCAGTCCTGACAGGCGAAACCCTCGGGCGAGTACCAGTGCTCACCCTCCTCGGCGTTGGCCTCGATTGTCGATTCCGCAAAAGCTTCCTGGCGGCCGGGTTCATTCAGCGCGTACCAGGGCATGATGACCGCCATCAGGATCGAACCGAACAGCGCAGCACGCAGGACCCGCGTCAGCTTCCTGTTCTCGAGTTCGTCGTCAGATATCCCCTGCGATTGGTTTGGAGGTGCTGCTTCTCGTGATGCGGCTCTCGATCGACGCGAGTTGAGGACAAGGTAGGCCATCCACACGAGGAGCAGGGCGACAACAAGAATGAGCGCAACCGCGCCAATCCCGAGCCCGCCGCCTGATGTGGCCGGTTCTGCCCCCTCGCCTCCTGCGGCGAGCACGATGTTGAGATACTTCACTGTGGCTCTACCCCACACAGAATGGGCCCTGCGGATAGGCCGCTGTCTTGTTCT
>PVMK01119333.1_pt1 | contig 19733 bp, 19 predicted proteins | sample 1853481 | NCBI WGS metagenome assembly PVMK01 (sample SAMN08533507, study PRJNA380276) | Marine sediment metagenome, whole genome shotgun sequencing project. | reverse complement strand
GTCTGGAACATGGTGCTTGAAAATGATGCGGCAAATCCCGCATTTCTTACCAAGATCTCGGGGATCCAATTTCAGGCTTTTGTCTAACCCTGAACCCTGAACTTTGAACCTTGAACCTGTGAACTCGTGAACGGTTATAAAAATGTGGTCTGTCTGTTTAGAAAGGAGAACACGCTAATGGTAAAAGCTGACGGAAGGATCTTTGAGTGGGAGAGCCCCGATAATATCAGGACCGACTTTCTTGAGACCTTTGAGTTTGACAGCCCAAATCAATACATAAAAACGGAAACAAATGAATTTATTGCCTCCTGCCCATTCAGTGGTTTGCCGGATATAGGTCGTTTGATTATTGAGTATTACCCCGAGGGGGGGAAATGCATAGAGTTAAAGTCCCTTAAATACTATATCGTCAGCTTCCGCAATGTGGGGCTGTTTCAAGAAGGCGTGACAAAAAGGATTTATCATGACCTGAAGGCTAAGCTTTTAACAGAGCGTCTAAAGGTTACAACCGTATACAACACACGCGGGGGTTTTGATACGACTTGCTGTGAGGGGGCGCTGTAACTGAAGACCTGTTGCGGGCAAAACAGATGCCAGAGAAAGAGACCCTTGACCTAAAGGCAGTGGCCCTGCTTACCGTGCTCTGTATGCTGTGGGGTTTTAACGGAGTAGCCATAAAGGTCAGCAACGCCGGTATAGCCCCTATTTTCTGCGCCGGTATCCGGTCTGTAATCGCGGTATTGGGACTGGCTGTCTGGATGAAGGTAAACAGGATGCGCCTTTTTCCTGCAAAGGTGCTGGACGGTCTGGTTGTGGGGATACTGTTCGGGTCAGAATTCGCACTCCTGTTTTCCTCGCTGAGTTATACAACGGTTTCTTCGGCATGGATTCTTCTCTATAGCACGCCTTTTTTCCATACCCTGGGGGCTCATTATTTCCTGCGGGGAGATCGAATTACCATTTATAAGGGAATCGGGCTGATCCTGGCATTTGCGGGCATTGTCATCCTCCTGAGCAAAAACCTGCGTGGTCCATCGTCAATCCAATGGGCTGGTGATATGTGCGCTCTCGGAGCAGCCGTTCTTTGGGCGGCTACCACTATCTATATCAAGAAACGCTTGGTGGGAGAGGTGTCACATCATCACACGCTTTTTTACCAGACCGTTTTTTCCATCCCCATCCTTTTCCTCCTGAGTATCCTGTTTCAGGAGGTGCCCATTCAACGCATTGATGCCCTCATCATCTCTTCGGTATTATTTCAGGGAATCATTATCGCCTTTATAAGCTATCTTGTCTGGTTCTATCTCGTGCACGCCTATCCGGTAAGTCTTCTCTCTGCTTTTACCTTCCTGACCCCGGTATTTGCCACCATTTCAGGTGTTATCTTTATAAACGAGGCGCTAACCCTTACCCTGGTTTTTTCCCTTATACTTGTGAGCCTCGGGATCTACGTGGTTAACATGAAATGATGAGGGTGCCCGTTTTCTGCTCGGCAAGGGCAAGACAAACGAAATTTTGAGCTCTCTAAGAATGTGCATTATATGTCCGGGGGTCAAATCTCCTATTAGCTCTTACCCTCTATTCTTTTTACACCCCGCCCCCGGCATTTTCTTAATAACTCATTGATAAATATCTTTTTTTCACTGTGGCAACTATACTTCCATCAGAATTTAATCTTCCCCTGTTCATCATATGATACCAGCCATATGGATATTCTATTCCTTAATGTTCGCAACATAGCCAGAGTATCGTACCCCTATCTTGAAATAGCATGAGCTAATAGGAGACTTGACCCCACTATTCTTCCCTGCAAAAATCTCTTCGTCTCTCCTGCTACGATTCATCATATGATACCACGCATTGGGAAATTGTATTCTCAATGGCTTGGACATAATTAGTTCTTGCAACAATTTCCAGCAACAGTCAATCGTAGATTTGACCCCTATTTTGACTTGATTTATTCATATTGGCAGATGAAAACATGAAGCGGGGACTATTCATGTTTTGGGCTGGTAGCCTTCACTTTTTTGGGGTAATGTGAGACGGAAGGATCATGCACGAAACCTTGACCTGGGTTGTTGCCATATAGCATGAAAGCCTGACCTTCCTCAAATCCGATTTTGCTTGACACAAAGGGCTTTTTTGTCATTAGATCAATTATTATCCAACCAATCATCCAACCTCTATCCAGAACTGAACCGCTTCGCGGAATGTTACCGAAGACCACCTCACCATATCTTACCTATCTTCCTATCGAATTATAATCTCCTGATTTAGGCGAAAATCACTTACAATACCTCTAAGGTAAACGTGTATTTCTTATTAACTTTTTACCAAAGGAGGTATCATCATGAGCACCAAACTAAGGACCCAGTTTCTGAACTACATGACTTTACAGCGATTTTCCCCGTACACTAAAAAGAACTACGTAACTGCTGTTAAAGGGCTGGCAAAATTTCACAATCAATCTCCAGACACACTGACAAACGATCAGATTCAGGACTATTTGCGTCACCTTCTTGAAGACCGAGAGCTTTCCTGGGGGACATGCAACAACTATTTTTCGGGCATTCTCTGTTTCTACAGGAATATTTGCAAATGGGACGAAACTCAGTTCAGTATTCCCCCCCGACCCAGGATTAAAAAACTGCCCACGGTCTTCAGCATGGAAGAAGTAAAACGTCTATTCGCTGCCACCACCAACTTGAAACATCTGGCTTTGCTGGAGACCGCATATAGCGCAGGGCTCAGGCTCAGTGAAGTAGTGCACCTTCAACCCCATCACATAGAAAGTGACCCTTCAAGAATGACGATCCGGGTCGAGCAAGGCAAAGGCAAAAAGGACCGTTATACGATTCTTTCCAAACATCTGCTTGTGGATCTGAAAGCCTATTGGAGAAAATATCGTTCTGAGAAATGGTTGTTTCCTGGCCGAGAAGCTGAGAATCATCTGAGCAGATCAGCAGCTCACATGATATATTTCAACGCTAAAAAAAAGCCGGCATAAACAAAGGCCGCGGCATCCATACGCTGCGTCACAGTTTTGCAACCCACCTGCTGTACCAGGGAACTGATATTTACACCATTAAACGGCTCCTTGGCCATTCAAACATAAAATCCACCTTAATATATCTTCACCTTATACCTGAACGGTTCACCAAGTTCAAAAGCCCTCTTGACACGCTTTATGATGAATAGGAGGGCTGAGCAATGAAAAAAACTAATGACCTCAACAACGAAGAGCAATTGGAAGTCGCAGATATCTTCCACCTCTACGGTGAAGATTACCGCCAATACAACCCTCTGTCATATGAACAAAGCAAGGCTATGCGTCATATTGAAATATGTCGCACTGCGGTACTCGGCGGCCATGTGGAGCAATGCGACCAGTGTGGCTTTGAGCGGATAGCCTATAACTCATGCCGGGATAGACATTGCCCGAAATGCCAGACTTTGACCAAAGAGCAGTGGCTCAATGACAGAAAGAGCGAGTTGCTTCCCTGTGGCTATTTTCATTTTGTTTTCACCTTGCCACATAACCTTAACCCGATCATATTATGCAACAAAAAAGTCACATTGCGAATCCTCTTTACCGCTGTCAGTGAAACCCTTCAGGCATTTGCTAAAGATCCCCAATGGCGACTTGAAGGTCAACTGGGATTCATTTCTGTTTTACATACATGGTCTCAGACCCTTATGGACCATTTCCATCTTCACTGCCTGATCCCTGCAGGCGCTCTTTCATTTGCCAAAGACAGATGGGTGCCGGCAAGGGATTCTTTTCTTTTCCGGATCGATTCTTTGGCAAAGGAGTTCAGAAAACGGTATCTCCACACCCTTAAAACCGCCTATCTCAAAGGGAAACTGATCTTCCCTGGCAATACAGCGGAATTTGGGGAAAAACAAACCTTCGAACGGCTGATACAATCCCTTTCAAAGGTTAAATGGATTGCCTATGCAAAACGCCCCTTTGTTGGTCCGGAGCAGGTGCTTGAATATCTTGGCCGCTATACTCACCGGGTAGCCATATCAAACAACCGGATCGTCTCCATTTCAAACGGTAAAGTTACCTTTACCTACCGGGACAGGGAAAATAATGAAACCAGGGAAATGACTCTTGATGGCGATGAGTTTATTCGACGTTTCCTGTTGCATATTCTTCCCAAGGGCTTTATGAAAATCCGCTATTTTGGATTCTTGGCCCACAAAAATAAAAAGCAAGCCATTCCTATCTTGAGAAAACTGATCAATCCGGAGGCAATATTGCCGGAAAAAATCAAAGAAACGATCCAGGAAATGATGCTCCGATTAACCGGTACTGATATTACATGCTGCCCGAAATGTAAGAAAGGAAAAATGACACTAATCAAAAAGTTGCCAAAACCGAATAGGGGTTTATTGTAACTGTTTTCTTTGTGTGAACTTGATTACCGAAAAAGTGCCATTCGGGCGCAAAGGGAGACGTTTGCCCAAGTCAAGCCTTATTGAATCGCAACCATTAAACTTTGGGGCTTTTATGAGAAAAATTACCCAGTCAGCCAACGTTCAATCCTCTAAACACAAGTCTACCATGTATGTATTGGCAGGTTCCTTCCATAAGACAGGTTCCTTCCATAAGATTGTCCCATTAAAACCTATACAATCCCCATAGACTCCTCAAGAATACGTCCTCTCAGTCATAGCCGGTTCAGTTCAACATTTTATCAATCATTGCAATATGTTGAAATGTAACTCCTTGCGCGGAAAACAATAACGGAGTATATTCTGACTGCAACGATTGATAAAACGCTATTCTATGGAGGTTAGCCCATGAAGAACAACTTCGAATTGTATATGCTCTGCTGCTAATAGGCTTTTCTTGCCTGTTGGGAGCTTAAATCGTCTTCTGTACAAAGCCAAACTCATCGTAAGGTGAGAACGGAAAGCCACGGGTCTTAATATCCCCCGTTGAGTCTCTTTTAAAACGTCTTGCTTCTGAAAGATAGCCGGGTTGCCGAGTGTGACATCGTGAAGGTCACGTTAGCTTGCGCTCATGAGGACCAATGATCTTCGAGACCAAAACTCTGCTGTTATCGTAGCTGATTCGCCCAGGGACGCCCTCAAAAAACCCAAAGGCACGGACGTGACCCTCCCAGTAGCTCTCCGTGCATTCACGCTCAAAGGCCATCACAAAAAAGGCATCCGAGTAAGGCAGTACCATCACGAAAAATGCCACCTGCCTCAATTCTCCCGAAACCTTGGCCAGTGCATAACCAAAATCCACCTGAGCGTCATCAACTCTGTGGATCAAAGGCATGTACACCTCCTGCTTTAACCGCTTTATCTCCCTAACCGCTTCCTTGACCTGGGTGTACTTGCCCTCATAGCCCATCTCCTTTATCCACAAATGGGGAATGGGGGTCAGGACTTGACAGGCCATTGACCGTCTGGTACATCACAGTATCATTCTTGAACTGAATCTGCCCAGCTACAGGTTGGAACATTCAAAGGAAAATCAGGAGAATTGAATCCAGTAAAACACAATGTCGTGTAAGGAGAAAAAAGAATGGGAATGACAGTTTACAACCCCCAAAAAGGTCGTCTTGAAACGATAGATGCTGAAATTACAGATGAAAATACCACATGGTTCGAAAACTACAGGGAGGATCAGGACATTTATATGATCACAGACTTTAAAGCAGGTATCATAATCAAAGAACTTGGTTATGGCTATCCGGTTTGGATTTACGATGTGAGCAGATCTGAAATTGGCCATAGCCAGAAAAGGCAAAAGAACTCAGAGATCAATATGTATAGAGACGGATGAAAAACAGGGAAACAGGCCGCTGGCCGAAAGAAGCTGAATACTGAGATAATGGGAAACCGGTAATTTTAATTGTCGTTGGAGGGAAAAAATAGTTGACGTCAGTCACAGGCTGTTGCCCGAATGGGTTTTTCAAAACGAACTGCCGGGAAGCGGAAAGGGTTGGCTGCCCCTCTTTGTCTAAAAACCGAAATGGAAACAAGTCTCCGGAACAACAGCCCCAAGAGCATGGATATGAAAGAGCAATCCCTCCCTATGGGCCTATGATCTGCCCTCGACAATACAAAAAAGAAAAAATCTGTTGAGGTTTTTATGTGCCTATAATAACATAATTAAGAGATACTATTACCTTTCGCGAAGATTTCAGAGGGGTAAAATAGAAGAAGGGGCATATATATGGAAAAAAAGAGAATCACAACAAGATACCTGATATCGAGACATGGAGAACCTCGATACACAGGATTAACCAAAGAGGAGCTGGATATACTACTTAAAGAGGGTTCTGTGAAGTGTGCTGATACGATCATAGAGGCAAAAGATGGAGATGAGATCCTGAAGATAGAGATGGTGGAAAAGTTTGAAGTCAACAGGGAAGGTGATACCTGCTATTTAAGACCGACCGAAGAAGAGGGCTAGCCCTTTTTGTCCCATGTTTATTAGACACTAGACAAAATCAGCCATTATTTTTTGGACCCCATCTTTGACCTAGTTTCCGTAGGCTTTCTCAGATAAGTAATCCAGCCTAAAGGACTTGGTTTTGTTTTTACTCTCTGGAAAGGGGCACCAATAGGTCGTTTGTCATTCCAAACTTCTCTACTAAAATAGTCCTAATCCAACACGTCGGCTCCGGAGTCTTTTTTCTCTTGCCTAGCTCAATAGAGCAGGTCTTATATGCTATGAGCGAAATAGTCTCCAAACCTCTTGAAATCGTCAAAAAAATCCTGTAAGTATTAGATTAGCTGAAATTTTCTATTGAAGGAGGGCAAAAAATGAAGGCACTGGTCACCTACTATACTGAAACTGGAAATACTGGGAAGTTAGCTCAGGCAATCTATGATGGAATCCAACAGGCTGAAAAGGAGATCTTGCCAATTGATGAGGTAAAAGATGTACAAGATTATGATCTCATCTTTTGTGGCTTTCCGGTCCAGGGGAGTAGTGTCCCTATAAAGGCTGAAGCCTTTTTGAAGGAGATTCCTGAAGGAAAGTTGTTGGCCCTTTTCGCCACCCATGGTTCGCTGCGTGGGGGAGAGCTGGCCATTACTGCCTTTTATTATGCCCTGTCCCTGTCCTCCAAGGCAAAGGTGATTGGTACATTTGGGTGTCGCGGCAAGGTTAAATCCAGTCTCATTGAAGCCTTGATAAAAAAACCTGAACATAAGGCATGGGCTGAGGAGGCACAGAGTGCCTTAGGGCATCCAGATGAAGGAGAACTTGAAGACGGCAGGGAATTTGCCAAAACAATGGTGACCAGGGTCCGCTCCTACCTCTAAAGTTCTTGGGTCAAATGAGAGAAGATTAGGTCGCCTTTGATAGCAGCTCACTAAAAAGCTTAACTCTTTATGGCTTCCCGGAGCTTTCACCTAAGCTAAAACTGTTTTATGGCTCAATAGATGGCCACCAATCTAGCAATCTTTTCAGGGGGTTATATCCGTTAACCTGGGGCGTCGCCCCATTTCCTGCGCACCGAGGGATGCATTTTCTGAAGATACCCTTTATCCTAGAATTCAATATATTCCATAATAATTGGAGAGTATTTATATGGAGCCTGATGCAAACATTCAACCCTTACTGGATAAGATAAAAAAAGAAGGTATTGAAGAGGCAAAAAGGGCCAAAGATGAGACCCTTCAAAGTGCCCATAAAGAGGCTGAGGTCATTATCGAAGACGCAAAGGAACAGGCTGAAAAGATGATAGGAGAAGCCAAATCAGAGATTCAGAGAAACCAAGATATCTACAAAAAGGCCATGGCCATTGCTGGGCGTGATCTTATCTCAAGCCTCAGAAATCAGATTATAGGGCTTTTTAATCATATCCTTGCGAGACAGACAGATATCGCTCTGACACCGGAAGTGATGAAGGAGATGATCTTGAAAATGATAGATAAGTGGGAGATTCAGAATCAGAGTCAGGCTATTGAGATACTTTTGAGCAAGGGCGACCTTGGGAAGCTTGAAAAACAGCTTTTTACATCAGTTAAAAATGAACTGAAAAAAGGTATAACCCTTGAGCCCATCGAGGGAATAGGCGCGGGATTTCGGATCGGCGAAAAGGATGGAACCATGCACTATGATTTTTCAGACAGAGTCATTACTGAGACCTTAATGGAGTACCTTAGTCCTAATATTTCTAAGTTTCTAAGAGAGATCCCCGAAGAGAATAAAGATCAAACATGACGAATTCCTATTACTATCTCCTCTCAAGTCTACCATTCCTTGCCTTTAATATCAAACCCCCCATAATATATTCTCACTTCATGGAACAATGTTCACTCTGGACAAGTTCAAGAGTCCTTAAAGAGCTTCGTATCTCCAGATTGGATATACAAGATATCGCATTTGATCATGTCAGAAATGACGCACTAAGAAGATGGATCATCTTTGAAAATACAATAAGAAACGAACTTGCAAGAATTAGGGCCAAGAATCTGGGGTTAGATGAATATAGATACCTAAAATTAGAGATGGAGATGGATGTCGATGCCATATCCCTTGTTAAGAAGGCCATAAATGGGACAAATCCACTTGATGATGAAATGAATCTCCTAAAGGTGAGGTGGACCTTTTTGGAAGAACTGGAAGTAGGACATGATTTTGATCTAACAGCCCTTATTGCCTATATTCTAAAACTCCAAATCTTAGAACGCATTAATAGGTTTGGTAAAGAGAGAGGCCAAGAGGTCTTAAAACGTATCTATAAGAAGAGTTTCAATGGATCGCAAAAATAAAGGTTTTATTAGAGCAGTCAGTGGCAACCTGGTTACTGCAGAGTTTACCAAAAAAGTAAGGCAAAATGAGGTTGGTTATATCTTAAATAGTGGAGAGCGCCTAAAATCAGAGGTTATCCGTATAAAGGGATCAATGGCAGAGCTTCAGGTCTTTGAAGAGACTCGCGGTCTCAAGGTTAAGGATAAAGTTGAATTCTCAGGGGAGCTTCTTTCAGTTGAATTAGGCCCGGGTCTATTGGGACAGGTCTATGATGGTCTGCAAAATCCTCTTCAGGATATGGCAGAAAAATACGGATTTTTTATACCCAGGGGAGTATCCCTGCCTGCCATCCATCACTTTAAAGCTTGGGATTTTGAGCCTCAGATTGAAGAGGGCGATATTGTCTCGGCCGGCCATTTCCTTGGATGGGTCCCTGAGGGGATCTTTAGGCATCAGATCATGGTTCCATTTGATATGATGGATCATTATAGAGTCATTTCCATAGTACAAAAGGGTTCTTATAAGATTCAGGACACTATAGCTGAATTGGAAGATAGAGACGGCAAAAGATACAAGATTGGGATGACCTTTAACTGGCCTGTGAGAATACCTATTAAGGCCTATTCCGAACGCTTAATGCCCATTGAGCCGCTTATAACAAAGATACGGATTATAGATACCCTCGTACCCGTCGCCAAAGGGGGTAGCTACTGTATTCCCGGCCCATTCGGGGCAGGTAAGACTGTGCTGCAGCAGATAACTGCAAGGTATGCGGAGGTGGATATTGTTATTATCGCCGCATGTGGAGAAAGGGCCGGGGAGGTAGTGGAGACCTTAAGGGAGTTCCCTAAGATCACGGATCCCAGGACAGGTCACTCCCTGCAGGAGAGAACCATTATTATATGCAACACAAGCTCCATGCCGGTTGCGTCTCGGGAATCCTCTGTCTACACGGCCATCACCATTGCTGAATACTATCGTCAAATGGGCCTAAACACCTTACTTCTGGCCGACTCCACATCAAGATGGGCTCAAGCCATGCGAGAGATTTCAGGTAGGCTAGAAGAGATCCCTGGCGATGAGGCCTATCCTGCATATCTTGAATCCAGGATTGCGAACTTTTATGAGCGCGCAGGACTTGTAAGACTCTATAATGGCAAGATCGGTTCTGTCACTATAGGGGGAACCGTCTCTCCAGCAGGAGGAACCTTTGAAGAGCCTGTCACGCAAGGGACCCTTAAAGTAGTTGGCGCCTTTCATGGTCTTTCCCGCGCTAGGGCCAATGCCCGCCGTTTTCCGTCCATTGATCCCCATGAGAGCTGGAGTAAATACAAGGGCTTTATTGAACCTGGTCAGATAGAGACTGCTCACACTATCCTTTTCAAAGGAAAAGAGATAGATCAGATGATGAAGGTTGTAGGGGAAGAGGGGATATCCCTTGAAGACTATGTTGACTATCTTAAGGCAGAATTTCTTGATCGTGTATACCTGCAGCAGAACGCCTTTGATGAAGTGGATGGCTCAACACCTAAAGAGCGCCAGATCTATATCTTTGACTTTGTAGTGAAGATTATTAGATCAAAGTTCGTATTTGATGATAAGGATCATACCCTAAGATATTTTCAGTCATTAGAAAACGCCTTTATCAACTGGAATTACAAGCCCTGGGAATCAGAAGAGTTCAAAGAGGCAGAGAAAGATCTTCGCAGAACGCTCGATGAGGCAAGGGAGCATGAGGAGAGTCTATAGTCGTATCTTAGGAATTGTGGGGAATGTCATAACGGTCAAGGCCGAGGGTGTAATGTATGAAGAGCTGGCAGAGGTATCCTCAACAAGCGGCATCTCCCTTGCCCAGGTCATACGACTTAAAGATGATGAGGTCAGCCTCCAGGTCTTTGCCGGTAGTCGTGGCATCTCTACAGGCGATGAGGTGCGTTTCTTAGGCCATCCCATGAGGACCTCATTTTCAGAAGATCTTCTAGGAAGGATCTTTAATGGTAGTGGTCAACCAAGGGATAATGGCCCCTTTCTGACTGAAAATATGATAGAGGTGGGCGGACCTACGGTAAACCCAACAAAAAGAGTCATACCGCGCAGTATTATCAGAACTGGCATCCCCATGATCGATATCTTTAACTCACTTGTTGAGTCCCAAAAGCTGCCCATATTCTCTGTGCCTGGAGAGACCTACAATGAACTACTCGCCCGAATCGCCCTTCAAGCAGAAGTCGATATGATAATACTGGGCGGGATTGGCCTAAAATACGATGAGTACCTCTTTTTTAGAAACAGGCTCGAAGAAAGTGGGGCCCTAAGCAGGTCTATTTTTTTCATTCATACAGCCTCCGATCCTGTTGTGGAGAGCCTCACAGTCCCGGATATATCCTTGACAGTTGCTGAACAGTTTGCCCTCAATGGAAAACGTGTATTAGTGCTTTTGACAGATATGACCAATTTTGCGGACGCATTAAAAGAAATAGCAATTACTATGGAACAGGTTCCATCCAACAGAGGCTACCCTGGTGACCTTTATAGTCAACTGGCGAGACGGTATGAAAAAGCTGTTGATTTTGAAGGAGCAGGCTCCATAACCATACTCTCAGTTACAACCATGCCTGGTGACGATGTAACCCATCCTGTGCCAGATAATACTGGATATATTACTGAAGGCCAACTCTACCTAAGAAACGGCAGAATCGATCCCTTTGGCTCCCTTAGTCGCCTGAAACAGCTTGTAAACAGAGATACAAGGGAAGATCATCGATCACTAATGGATAATATGATTCAGCTATATGCAGCTTTTAAAGAGACAGAAGAGAAAATGGCCATGGGTTTTAGACTGAACCTTTGGGATGAAAAATTAATAAAGTATGGAAAGCTATTTGAATCCAAGATGATGGATCTCTCTGTTAATATCCCCCTGGAACAAGCCTTGGATCTTGGTTGGGAAGTCTTGTCCAGCTGTTTTTCACCCAAAGAGCTGGGTATAAGATCAGAACTTATTCAACGATTTTGGCCCAAACAGGGTTAATCATATGGCAAAAATCAAGCTTACTATCCAAGAGCTTAAAAAGCAAAAAGAGGATCTCAAAAGATACCGACGTTTTCTGCCCACACTTATTCTAAAAAAAATCCAGATACAGATTGAGCTAAATAGGATTAGATGGGATTTAGATGAGAACTATAGAGAGGAAAATGGGGTGAAAGAGGAGATTAATCAATGGATAGGGGTCGTAGGAGAAGAGGTCGGTATCACAGATATCTTAGGGATTGAATCGATAGAGACTGAGACCTCAAATGTCGCAGGAGTGGAGATTCCCCTGTGTAAAAGGGTCCTTTTCAAAGAGATCGATTATGACCTTTACTCTACTCCTCTCTGGATGGATACGGCAGTGGAAAGATTCAAGAAGCTCTTAAGTTTGAAGGCAGAGGCCCTGGTTATGGAAAGACAGATAGCGCTACTTAGAAGGGAGCTGAGAACAGCTATACAGAGGGTTAATCTATTTGAAAAGATCAAGATACCAGAAGCCTTAGAAAATATCAGAAAGATCCATGTCTTCCTGGCAGACCAGCAGACAGCAGCGGTTGTAAGGGGTAAGATTGCAAAGTCTAAAATCGCTATGCGAGCATCTAAGGCTTAGATTTTACCATAATTGAGCCAGGCATATGGTGATCTGAAATTAGTCTTACTGATAAGGTGTGCTGATGATTGTTAAGATGCAAAAGGTCTTCTTGGCTATTCTAAGATCAGAGTTCTCAAGGTCTCTAGATCTAATAAGGGATCTGGGTGTGCTCCACGTAATTCCTGTCGAGAATCCGGCATCCGAGGAGATAGAGAGTCTAAAAAAGGAGTTGAACTTGGCAAGAATGGCCTTAGGCATATTATCAGCCAAAAAAATAAGTGAAAAAGAAGCGATATTGACACCAAAAGAGGAGATTTCAAGCAACATTCTATCCCTGATTGAGAAAAAGAATGAGCTTAAGACCCGCTTACAGTTTGTACTAAATGAGATTAAAAGATTAGAGCCTTTAGGTCATTTCCAGCCATCTGACTTTGAATATCTGAAGAAAAACATTGTGTTTGCCAAGTTATATAAGGCCACCAAGAACGAGCTTCGCAAGACAAAGATCCCATTAACCCATGGCATAGTTGGCAAGCAAGGTCACTTCTATTTTGTATTTGTAGTAAGTGACGAAGATTTTGATCTTCCTTTTGAGGGATTTTTGCTTCCGGAAAAAGGATTATTGGATTTTTTGGAAGAGAAAGAGAGATTATATAAAGATTTAGCTGCCATAGAGAGTCAGCTTGATAGATACAGAGCATCAATTCCTTCACTTAAGCAAGAGATATCCTCTTTAGAGGAACTTCTTGAGTTCCAAGAAGTAGTAGCCAGTTCTGGCGAGGCTGGAAAAATCAGATATCTTAAAGGGTACATACCTGCAGATGATCTCGAAAAAATAAGAAAGCAGGCAAGTAAGATGGGATGGGCCTTGATGGCCCAAGATCCTTCCCTGGAAGATGAGGTGCCTACGCTCATTAACAATCCAAAATGGATCCGAATTATTGATCCTGTTTTTGAATTCATGGGAACAGTGCCTGGATATGAAGAGTTTGATGTAAGCTTCTGGTTCCTTATCTCTTTAAGCCTATTTTTTGCCATGTTGGTGGGTGACGGCGGTTATGGAATAGTATTCTTACTCGGGACCATTACGATGAGGCTCATGTTCCCTAAGGCAAAGAGAGAGCCTTTTCTTCTGCTCTATGTCTTCAGTATAGCGACCATTCTTTGGGGGTCAATAACCGGGACATGGTTTGGTGCGGAACGCTTTGCCAATCTTGCCGTTCTGAATGGTTTTATTATTGAAGAGCTAAACAGCTACTCAGATAATCAGTATTTTTTGATGGAGCTTTGTTTTATACTAGGTACAATACATCTAACCATCGCCCATATCCTAAGGGGACTTCGAGTTATTAATTCTGTTCGCGCTCTAGCTGAGTTAGGTTGGATACTAATTCTCTGGTCTTTGTATTTTGTTGCTGGGCATCTAGTTTTAGGAAAGGTCCTGCCGAGTTTTATTATTTTTCTTGCCTTGTTAGGGATCTGCCTTACAGGGCTATTTTCCAATCCTAAGAAAAACTTCTTAAGGTCATCTATCTTGGGATTTGCAGATCTGCCTTTAAATATTATCAGGTCATTTTCAGACGTTGTCTCATATCTTAGACTCTTTGCCGTGGGTCACGCAACTCTGGTGGTCGCCAAAAGCTTTAACCAGATGGCCCTTGATCTTGGAAGAGATTCTTTTCTTGGATATATCGCTGCGGGCCTTGTACTTCTTTTAGGGCATGTTATGAATATTATCATGTCTGCTATGGCTGTACTTGTTCATGGCATAAGATTGAATATGCTTGAATTCTCCAGCCATCTGGGAATGAGCTGGACAGGCAAAAGATATCAGCCTTTTAAGAAAATGACTGAAATCAAATCTGGTCAAAATAGATAACTAAAGGAGGACTTTGAGATGATAGAGGGCCTTGGAGATATGGGGGCGTCCCTTAGTCTAGCGGCAGTGGGCTCAGCTTTGGGCACCGGAGCTGCCGGAAGAGCCGCCCTGGGTGCGTGGAAAAAATGCTTTATTCAGAACAGAGCCGTACCATTTATCCTGATCGCATTTGTGGGTGCGCCTCTCAGCCAAACCATTTACGGAATGATTCTCAGAAACGCAATAAAGGCCGCCAACATGCCGCCTGAATCCTACCATTGGCAGTTCATATACGGCCTGATGGGAGGGCTGGCAATGGGCGTTTCAGCCTGGATGCAGGGCAAAGCCGGTGCAAATGCAGCAGATGCGTATGCTGAAACAGGTAAGGGCTTTGGAAACTATATCATGGTCCTTGGCGTGATAGAGACTGTGGCGCTTTTTGTTATGGTCTTTCTCATTACTACAATCCCCAAAGGATAAGATGAGAAATTCATGATCACTGCGGATCTCATTTTAAGCCTGCTTTTAATATTGACAGCAGCCTGGCTTCTCGGATTTATTTTCTCTAAATTTGGGCTGCCTGTGATGTTGGGGGAATTAACGGCCGGTGTCATCCTAGGTCCTCCCATCCTAGGAATTATCCATTCCACGCCTTCCCTTGAGATGCTGGCAGAACTGGGTATCTTTTTTCTCATGTTCTATACAGGAATGGAACTGGATCCAAAAGAGCTGCTCGAGCATATCTGGCCCTCCCTTGCAGTGGCCATAGGTGGTTTTCTCCTTCCATTCCTACTGGGTTACCTTGTTGCCAGTTCATTTGGTGGCACTGTCTACCAATCCCTGTTTGTTGGAATGGGTGTCTCCATCACAGCCATTGCAGTCCAGGCGGTAATACTACATTCCATGAGTATCAATCAGACTAACCTGGGACACATTATTATTGGAGCTGCCATAGTTGATGACATTATCGCACTTATCGCGCTATCCACTCTGTTGGGATTAGCCAAGACCGGGACAATACAGATCATGGCGGTTTCCATCATACTCCTTAAGGTGATCTTATTTTTCGGATTAACCATCCTGATAGGCCATTTTATTATGCCACGCTTTACAAGGCGGCTTACCGATGAGGGAGGAAAGACATTCACATTTGCCATGATAACGGCACTACTCATGGCCTATTTTGCAGAACTTGCAGGACTTCATCTTATAATCGGTGCTTTTTTGGCAGGGCAATTTATAAGAAAGGAGATCATGGATCAGAAGGTCTATGAAACCATAAGTAGTCGTTTCTTAGGAATAAGTTATGGTTTTCTTGTCCCTATCTTTTTTGCATCTCTCTCTTTTCACTTACTCTTTGCTTGGGACTGGTCCTTTATTGCGTTCGCTCTGGTCCTGATCCTTGCGGCAGTTATAGGAAAACTTTTGGGATGTGGACTGGGGGCATCACTGTTTAAGTACAATTTTTGGGAATCTACCATCATTGGATTTGGAATGAATGGAAGAGGCGCGGTGGAGCTTGTTGTGGTCACTGTGGTTATGAAATTAAGTAATGAACTGATTCAATCGGGGGTAATCAGTGATCCGTTATTGACGAAAACCCAGTTTTCAGTGCTTGTGTTGATGGCCTTTGTAACAACATTAATGGCACCCATAACACTTAAATGGGCAGTTACCAGGACATGCCTACCTTCTGAAAAGGCCGATTTCTGCCTACTCTGGGATAGAAAGTGAAGGTATTACCCCAATCAAGCGAAAGGCCCAATAAGAAAATGTTCTTTATAAGGATACGCAGATGCGTGATATCAAGTCTCGAACTTTTTATTGCCCTAAATTAGGGAAGAGAGTTACCCTAGTAGAATATGAGAGATGCGAATCGGGATGCGAACCGGTTTGCGGTATACTAAGCTGCTCACATCAAGAGTTCTGCATTGAAAAGCATAGGAATGAATTGATATTTTCCTGGGCCCAATGTCCTGCATGCCAGAATGATATATAGGGGTCTTGGGCACGTTGTTGACTTTGTTGAGTTATTCCCACTACTGATTTCGTAATCTGATTCAACCAACGGGATTTTGGTCGACCGCGGAACATTTCAACTCCTATTCGCCTTTCGGGTTGAAAGAAGAAGATTGGTTCGGCAATCCTACTTGATCTCGCTTTCAAATAAATACTCCAGAAGTGAAGGGAAACCGGACCGATTAGAACCGGTTACTGGATACAATTGATTCAGCCCGTTATGAAATTGGGGTCGGACCAAGCTAAATAATTGATTAAATGAGTTATTTTCTTCAAAATTAGCGGATGGTAATTTATCTACTGGATATTGCTAAGCTTTATTCTCATTGCTCATCACAAGAAACTAAAGAACAGATGACGAGCGTCATTTCTGGTGAAACTTCAGGGTCTTGATAGCTGCCGTTTCTGAACAAACCATGTCAAATCAGATATACAGATTTCTTTGGCAGTTATGTTGAATCACCTTATTTTAAACAAACATTTGATCTGGTAATGTTGCACTGTCTTTGCCGGTACCTTCTGGAACCGTCTTTCCATGGTTTCCGCCTGAAGGTTAAAGTTATGTCGTTGAATTATCTAGAGATTACCAAGAATGAATAATGATCAATGTTATTAACACCCGAGAGATAGCCTTTGTCAACTGAAATCGCATTCAAGCACCACTTCTGTATCCCACACAATGGCAGAAAAATGAACCAAATACAAAAAAATGGGCTTTGGTGGAGGTATTGACCGCTGGTATCAAAGTCAAAAATAGGGAAATCCAGAAACAGAAGACTTCCTATATTTATGATGTTAGTTTGGTTATGATGATGTATGTATTTAGATCCCTCCATATGATTCCAAAGAGATTTTGAAAAGATCCATATCATTCTTCTGATTCTTTTATCATTTCATTCTTTCTTTTCTGTTTTTGCTCCTGAGACAAACATATCATAGCGGTTTAGATCAGACCCACGGCGAAAAGGGGGTCAAATCTACGTTTGACCGTTGCTCACGGTTTTGATTAGTTTTTCAACACGTAACCTAACCCGGACAAGCCGGAACCATAAAGGGTAAAGCTTCAAACAGTTTAATTGACCCGAAGTTCATTGGATTATACCATGAGGACAACCAACATTTATGGAGGTTCTCATCATGCCAGGTTTTATTGAAAGACATTCAGATAATATCCTCGGCCAGTTGTCTTGTTTTGACCGAATAATCATCCAAGGAACTTTGCCTGATATTTGTTATCCGGGAGCTATCACGAGTTTCTTCTATCGATCCGGCATCCGGATTTTCGATTTTAAGCAATGGGCCTCTCCCATGCGAGATGTGATTAATGAAAGCACCAGGTCCATCGCCAGTGACAATGGACTCAAAATCGAGTTTATCCTCAAGAGAAACTTCCGTAAGGAAGAGCGGGTTCAAGAAATCATCGCCGAACGCGGCGATCACCCTGGACTCGTCCATATTTTTTCCGCCATGGAGACATGTACTGCCTTCAAGCCATGGCACGACAAGAAGTCACACAAGACATTTTTCAAATATGACTCGGGGCGCTGCCTCCATTACTATTTCTGGTTCCTCCCAATTAGTTGGCGACTAATGGGGAAATGGGCAAAAGTTTGATATAGGATGGACATCCGGTAACTCCTAAAGGTATATGGTTTAACAAGCGAGAAAAACCTATACTCAAGGAGGCCTGCGATGTCCATACCCAGTATAGCACCCTATTTCCCCTTTCGTCGAATCAAAATTGTCGATCAAACGGTTACCCCGGAGGCAACCGGAGCTCACATCCAGGTGGAACCCGACAGACGCTTTCAACCTATCTGCCAGAGATGTGGCGAGAGGGCTTCGGGAACCCACAGCTGGACCCAGCGCAAGATTCGAGACCTGAGCTTTGCCACAGCACGGACCTGGATCACCTGCCGGTATCGCAAAGTGTTTTGTGCTCATTGTCAAGGCATACATATCGAGGATTTGGAGCTGTTCCATCCGTATCTGCGTGTAACGACTCGTTTAGCTCGTTATATCTATCAGCTGTGCAGTTTTATGACCGTCTCCGAAGTGGCTCGGCACCTCGGTATAGATTGGAAAACGGTCAAAAACATTGATAAATTCTATCTGGAACGAGACTACGGTCAACCCGATTACAAGGACTTATGTATTTTAGCTGTTGACGAAATTTCCATACGCAAAGGTCAAAACTATCTGACCGTCGTGCTGGATTTCCTTACCGGCCGAGTGGTTTTTGTCGGCAAAAAGCGTAAAGCCAAAACCTTGAAACGTTTCTTTAATAAGTTGACGGGTAAACAGCGCAGGGCAATCGAGGCAGTGGCCATGGACATGTGGGATCCGTTTATAAGGGCGGTAACGGATAAACTGCCCAGGGCCAAAATTGTCTTCGATCTTTTTCATGTGGTGGCCAATTTTAACCAAGTCATTGATAAGGTCCGAAACAGCGAATATCGTAAGGCATCAAAAGACGATAAGGCCGTTTACATAGGAGCCAAGTACCTGCTGCTAAAAAACCGAAAAAACGTACGCCGGCAAAGCCATCGGCAGCAGCTAAAAGAGCTGCTTGCACTGAATCAAGTTATCAACACCATGATGATCCTAAAGGAAAAACTAAAACACATATGGACTTACCGCTCCAGGACCTGGGCAACCAAAGCACTCGATCAATGGTGCGATCTGGCCCGTTCCCTGGAAAATCGATCGGTAAACACATTTGTTAAAATGTTACAGCGGTACCGTTACGGAATCATCAACCACTGTGATTACCCCATCCACACCGGTAAGCTGGAAGGAGTAAACAACAAAATTAAAGTCATTAAGCGCAAAGCCTATGGATTTCATGATCTACGCTATTTTACATTGAAAATCTACCAGGCGTTCGCCAACTAATTGGGAGAAGAACCCTATTTCTATTTTATCGACAAGGAGTATGGCCTCTGCTATCTGCGAGTGCCGACCTGGGCTCCGTTCCGACTCCAGTTCTATTGCAATGCTCACAATTGGCTATCACGCCAACTTGACAATAAAAATATCGGCTACGAACAAATAGAAAACGCTTTCTTTCGAATTGACAATAATGAAAAAGCACAAAGAATTTCCGACTCGTTCTCGGTCAAGAAACTTCATAAGATGCTGGTACGTTACTCCCTCAAGTTCTGTCCTGTCATCAGTCAATTCAACTCGGGTCTTCATTGGAGCGTGATGCAAGCGGAATACGCTACCGATATCGTGTTCAAAAACCGAGAAGGCCTTGCACCGGTTTACGAGGAGCTCGTGCGAACCCTGTCTCATGCAGTCAAGCCGGATAACATTGCTATGTTTCTGGGTAAACGTCTTGACCCCCGCTATGACGGTGAACTCGGTGGTAAGTTTTCCACGCGCATCGAGGGTCATTCGATCCGACATTTTATGGGCAAGAACGGATCAAGATGTATGACAAGTTCGGTCAAACCCTTCGGATCGAGTCGTTTAGCAACGATATCTCTTTTTTCAAACA
>PVMK01123357.1_pt1 | contig 19735 bp, 15 predicted proteins | sample 1853481 | NCBI WGS metagenome assembly PVMK01 (sample SAMN08533507, study PRJNA380276) | Marine sediment metagenome, whole genome shotgun sequencing project. | reverse complement strand
GAGCCAGCGCGCCCACTCCTTGTACGGCGTTTGAACCTGGGAGATGCCGACGAACGAGCGATACGCATCCACAGGATCACGGAACGTGTACACGTATTGGGGCCGGTAGGGGCCAAGTGCTGCGGCGAACTTCTCGTGTTGGATCTCTGCTCGGGGTTGCTTGAAGCCATATCGGCGTTGCCCGATGTCGTCCCCACCGGGTTCGGGGTCACGCCCTGACCCGATGATCCTGCGGTGCAGCTCACAGACGCGTGCTTCGATGTCGTCGTCGGTGAACGGGCGCCATGCCTGGGAGCGGAGTACTGCGCGTGTTTGTTCGAGCACGTCGAACATCGCGGGAACCTGATCTGGCGCGAATTCGGGGAACATCACCAGGTTCTCCCAACCCGCCGTCTTTATCAGTTGGCCTATGAGAGTCGTACCCGTTCGCGGCATCCCGCACACAACAATCGGCCTGCTCGGTTCCTGGATCGGTGCCATCCCACGAGCGTATACAGCTACCTGACCGCGTCCTCCCTTCAGGGGGGACACAAGACGAGCGTCAGCGAGGATTGAAGGGGGAGTGTGAGCCCGCGAACCCGGTACGCGAGATGCGGGCGCGAGATTGTGCCGTTCCGTGCTCGCGGGCTCGCGCTCCCCCCTGCATCGCTTTGCTCTGCTGTCCCCCCTGAAGGGAGGACCACAGGGAGCTATTCGCCTTTGAGGCGGCGGCGTTCTTCGATCTTGCGGTTGAGGGAGCGGGCGGCTTCCTTGCCCGAGCGCCACTCCTTGTAGGAGACCACGGGCCCTGCTGTGCGCCACCATGCTCGGATGCTTGCGCCGCGTCTGGCGCGGCCGAGATTCGTCATTCTCCGCTCTTCTGAGCGACGACGCCACGAGGTCATGAACACCGACGACGTGGCGGCGTACGCGGGTCTGCGCCGCAGCTAGACGAGAACGGCGGCGATAACGAGAGCGACCGCGGCGAGGCCGCCACCTAGCCAGCCGATAGGAACTCTTGGGCTGGCCCCGTCATCGCCCAGAGCAGCGATTGCAATGGGTACGAGGGTCGAGGACGTGGTGGTCGGCGGAATGGTCGTCGTTGTTGTGGAGCTGGTGGTGGTTGTTGGAGGCAACGTTGTCGTGGTTGTGGACGTCGTGGATGACGTTGTGGTTGTCTCAGGAGGTGGTTCTGTTGTCGTGGTAGTTGCCGCTCGCGTTGTCGTTGTTGTCGTGGGGGTACGTGTCGTGGTCGTCGTGGGGGCTGCAGTTGTGGTCGTCGTGGGAGGCGGTGTACTGACCGTCAGCCTGAAGGATCCGACGCTCCCGCCGTCTGTGAACGAGTACGAGTACGTCCCTGGATTCGCGCTCGTTCCGATCTGGAAGTTGAACGAGAATGTGGGTGCGCTGCCGGACTTGCCGACGGAGACGCCAGGAGCACTGCCGCCGATCGCCACATTGCCACCTGGGATGTTTGTCGTGACGCTGACGCTGACTGAGCTACCCGGTGCTCGTGTAGCTGATCCCGGACTTACACCAGTGATGGCCGCCCACGTGGGGACCGCGGTTAGGAGTAGGGCTATCGACAGGGCCGCGCCGAAAAGGATACGGCCTGCGCGCGCAACACTGATTCGAAGACCATCGGTCGTCCTACCCGCCCGCACGTGCGCTCCTCGGTATGTGCAACTGGCCTAAGACTACGCCAACGCGCGACAAGTGGCCGAAATCGCGGTCGAAATCTACTCCTTGCGGAGGACCACGGAATGTGTTGTGGAGCTGTCTTTTCCGAGAGTGTCTGCCATCGACCCCGCAGAGGTGGTCATTTCGGATCGGAGCGGCGCGAAGTTGTAGACGTACCCGAGGGAAGGGATCCCAACCAGATCCATCTGCTCGCGGAGCTCCTCGATCGAGTGGCGTTCTCACCGTGTGCCACGACGACCATCGCCCGGTCTGCGAGGCGGGCAAGCGTGGTCGCGTAGGCAACGCGTAGGAGCGGTGGAGAATCGATGATTACAAGGTCGTAGATCTCTGAGAGCGATGTGAACAAGGCTTCTGTGTCAGCTGATGCAAAGAAGTCCGGCGCCTGAGCGGACACGGTTCCGCGAGACAGAAGGTGAATTGAACCGGTGCCATCGTGGGAGATGTTCACGACCGCGTTCTGGAGCGACACATTCCCCACTGTTACGTCTGTCATACCAACCAGCGGCGCGTCGGATCCGACAAGCAGTGAAGTCAGCTGCTGGTTCCCGAAGTCCGCGTCGACGACGAGTACCTTGTGGCCTTCACGGGCCGCTGCCAGGGCGGTGTTCGCACAGATGACCGTCTTGCCCTCGAACAGTCCTGCTGAGACGGCGATTACCGACTTGAAATTCTTGCTGCCGTCATCATTTGACGGCCACATCTGTTGGAGGGAGACGGATGCAGAAACAAACCTGAACGCCTCAGCTGCGGCACTTGTCGGGGCGTCGACGACTGGCAGGGCAGTCTTGAGGCGTTCCTCCTTGAAGTTGGGCACATCCGCGAGGAGCCTTGCACCGAGGACGAGTTCTGGTTCGTTGCGAGACGTGAAACGTCGTCTCCGAGATGAGAGGAGTACGGCGAACCCGGCACCGATCACGAGACCGGCAAGGGCGCCAAGCACGATGAACACGCCAGGGCTCGATGGCACGGCGGTCTCGGCAGGGGAGTAGAAGACAACGCCGTTACTCACAAGGTCAGCGTCCACGTCGAGCTGGTCGCGTCGTGCCTGAAGATCGGTGAGACGCTGATGAGCCTCATCGTTGAGCACGATGAGCGCAGCACGGTCCGGATTGCCCAATTCGACGGCCAGGATTGTTGCTCTCTCTTGTTCGAGGCTGGCCGAGATGGTTGCTATTCGAAGCGTGAGAACATCGAGCTGGCTGTCGTACACCGCTACATGGGCGACCGTCGAACCAGCCGGTGGTGGCGAAAGTTCGAGGAGTTCGAGGATGAGCGAGTCGAGAAGCGCGTTCTTCTCGATACGGACCAGGTCGTTGTCGATCGCGTTGAGTACCGCTCTCTGGCGTCGGGAGATCGACGCTTCGAGCGCTGCGATCTCAGTGTTCAATCCGGCGATCGATCCATCGAGCTCAGCTAGCGCACTGGCGAACTCGGCGTCTGCTGCGAGTCGACCAATCTCCTGATATGCAACCGCGACTGCATTGACTACCGTGATCGATTCGCGTTGGGTCTCGGCTGAATACTTGAGTGTCACGATGTCACTCGACGCAGATCCGGACACCGATAGATTCGTCTGAATCTCCTTGACGGTCACATTGACAGGTGGATTCTGTTCAGCCGAGATCTCCACGGCCCTCCGCGCAACCGCTCGTGACCCGAGGATGGCGACCTGGCCCTCAACGTAGCGCTCGGGGGAATCGGGGAACGCTTCATCAAAGAGGCTCGATGTGCGAGGGTTCTGAACAGCGAGCGTTGCTGTCGCAGTCCAATCTGCGGTCTCTGATGCGTACAGCCAGCCCAGTCCGGCGAACGCGATGGCAAGCAGGAGCACGAGCCACCTGTACTTCCACACCGCCGCGAGAACGGTTGGTTCAGTTGTTCCTCCGACTGGATCAGCCACTGCAATTTCCTCTAGGGATGCACTTCAGGTTCAGATTGAAGACTAGATGAAAATGCACAGTAGCGAGTTGTCATCTTTTTCGAACAGCAGGAACTAGTTACATCCTGACTCCGCCAACCCGACGTACCACCGAGCCGACCTATTGGACGTTGTCGAAAAGGATCGGTTTGGTCTACTTGCGAGATGCGAAGCGGCCGATTCCCTCATAGACAAGTCCGGCGCTCATCACACTCTCGGGATCAAGGGCGTTCCGTCCGTCGATGATCACGTTCCCGGCCATTGTCTCGGCGACTCTGCTGTAGTCGAGATCCAGAAACTCCGGCCATTCGGTGAGAAGCACGAGGGCATCGGCATTTCGCATGGCCTCGTAGGGGTTTGAGAAGATCTTGATGTCGGGTGCGCCGGTGAGCTCAGTCACCATCGGGTCCGTGGCTCTGATGAGCACGCCCTTCTCCTCGAGGGAGCGAACAATGGTGAGTGCTGGTGCATCGCGAACATCGTCCGTTCCTGGCTTGAATGCGACTCCCAGGAGGGTGACCTTCCTGCCCCTCAACGGTCGTAGGTGATGCTGAAGTTTGCGCACGACAGCGTGGCGCTGGTTCGTATTCACGCGCCTGACAGCGTCAAGAATCAGTGGTTCGACTCCCTGTTCACGAGCCATCGAGGCAAGAGCTGCCGTGTCCTTTCCGAAGCAGGATCCTCCCCATCCAACGCCAGCGCTCAGAAACCGTGGGCCGATGCGCTCGTCGAGGCCGATCGCATGGGCGACCTCGGTCACATCTGCATCGAGCCACTCGCATATGTTCGCGATCTCGTTGATGAAACTGATCTTCGTGGCCAGAAAGGCGTTGGCCGCGTATTTGATCGTTTCTGCGGTCGCGCGCCCCGTCTTGAGCAGCGCAGGCTTGCGGGTCGGGTCCCCACCTTCGAAGGACTGCGACAAGATACGCTCGTATACAGCGGCAACCTTCTCGACCGATGCCTCACAATCTCCCCCCACGACGATTCGATCAGGATGGAGAAAGTCGCTGATGGCACTGCCTTCGCGCAGAAACTCAGGATTGCTGACAACCCTGAGAACATCTGCATCGACGCCATCTGGCAATGCTGCCCCGATGGTGGCCTCGAGCCAGTTTCCACTACCGACGGGAACAGTGCTCTTGGTCACGATGATGTGTGGTTCGCGGATCGCTGCACCGATGGACTCGGCCGCGGCCGCTACGGAATTCATGTTCGGGTGACCATTCGTTCCCGGCGGCGTGTCAACACAGAGAAAGACAATCTCGGTGCGGTCCATCGCGAGTTGGTAGTCGTCGGTGAAGAACAGTCGGCCAGAGGTCACGCCTGCCGTGAGAAGTTCTTCAAGACCTGTCTCGAAGAACGGTGGTATCCCCTTGTTCAGCGATTCGACCTTATCCGGGTCGATTTCCACCCCAACGACGGTGTGGCCGAGTTCAGAAAGACACGCAGCCATCACTGTGCCGACGTAGCCACTTCCCACGACGGCAATGCCCTTTTGAGCGGTCACAGCGGCCCCCGTATTGTCCATTATCTAAGCCTCTTCGTACGTTGCACACCAGATACGATTTGCATTCTATACCTGTCGACTACTTTCGGCAACGGCTTGACCACCTTTTGTAGTTGACGCGTTCGTCGACCCCTCACTGCAACGGAACGCAACGATGAGGATAGGCGGGAGTGCGTGATTGACGACCACGACCAGAGACTTCTGTTCGTCGTCGGCGCGCTAGGCGCGAGACGCTCCGTTGAGACGAGCGGTGAGCAGCTGGCGCGCCAGAAGGAATACGAACGCAGGGTTGTTCCATATGTAGCGACGCCAGAGTCGGCGGGGTTCCATCAGAAGCCTGTACAGCCATTCGAGTGCCGCCCTCTGCATCCACAAAGGTGCCTCCTTCACATTCCCGGCGAGGAAATCGAACGCCGCCCCAACACCCACGAGAGCCACTCCCGGGAGTTGCTCCTTGACCGAGTTCATCCATAATTCCTGTTTCGGCATGCCAAGGCCCACCCAAACCACGTCTGCACCGCTCGCGCGAATTTCGTCGAGGTACGCCTCCTGCTCATCCTCTGTGAGAGGTCGGAATGGAGGCGCAATCTGGCCCACGATCTGAGCGTTGGGAGCCATCTCTGTAATTGCGCTTTCAAGCGCGGTCAGTGTCTCAGCTGAACTTCCATAGAGGAAGTGGCGCCAATGACGACGATCTCCATCAACGAGCGCACGTCGCATGAGATCCGGACCGTACACGCGCTCCTGGTCCGGATTCGCTGTCCAACGAAGAGCCCACACGAGAGGTACACCGTCGGGCGTGGCTATTTCGGATCCGTTGAGAGCTGAAGCGAGTTCGGGATCGCGACGGGCCGACATCACCGAATGCACGGTGCAGATCGAGATGGACATCGGTTCGTCCTTCGGGCGTTGCTCGATGGCTTCGAGTACTTCTTCGTAGGAAGTCATCGAAATCGGTGTTCCGACAACAGGAGCGCGGGCGGGGATGGTCACTGGTCCTCAGCCATTTGGTGCATGCGTAGAGTCCCGGAGACCGTGGGTGGTAGCGGGGGTGTGCATTCTCGAGATCTGATTGAAGACATATTGCTTGACACTGTGTAGTCCATTTGCTTTCCTGATTTGTATGCGGTGGAACTTCGGCCGGCAAACGGCGGCACCGTGTTTTCTTGGATTGACGGGTAGGGTATCGACATGCTTGTGGTGATTGTTGAGCCGATTCCTGTTCGCAGCGGCCATGTCGGTGAACGGCAATACGGCTGCGGGCGTCCAGGCGTCGCGGTGTACATCTCGCCGCGCGGATTGCGATCATGATGTTTGTCTTTGGCCTTGAACTGAGCACGACCTCTGGCCCTCTGGACGCCGCCCAGTGGACGGTCCTTGCCCTGACGGTTGCTGCATTCCTGGGAGCCTGGGTCATGGCCAAGCGGGCAGGCAGACCTTCGCAGCGTCAGCCGATTCCGGGAACGTACGACTCGGGGATGATTGCAACTGATCTTCTCGAACCGTTCGGACCTTCGGTCCACGAACCCAAGATCGTTGGCATCTTCGAGACAGCGTTCTTGGTTGTTCTCATGGCGTACGCGTTCTTTGATCGGGGGTTTGCATGGCTCCACATCCCCGGAACGCCTCTCTTCATCGGAGAGATCGTCCTTCTACTGGGTCTTGCGGCAGTGCTCTCGCAACCCACCCCGATGCTCACTGCAATCCGCCGGAGTCCGCCCTTGAAGCTGCTCGGACTGTTCATGGCGTGGGGCCTCACCCTGCTTCTGTTTCTCGGTCTGGAGTACGGGATTGTTGCAATCAGAGATTCCGCGATTTGGTACTACGGTGGCGTTGCCTTGCTGACAATGTTCCTGATTCTGTCGAACCCGCAGCGGATAGAGGGATGGTTATCAGCGTTCGCTCGAGTGGTGCCGTGGCTCATCGGCTGGTTGTTCATTGCGGTGATACTTGATGCGGTATTCGGGAGCGACGGTCCGTTCACCCCCGACAGCCAGGTCTCAATTTTTGCGCACTCGCCAGGCAATTCTGGCGTGATAGCAGTCGTCTGTATCGCGTTCGTGTGGCTTGTGGACGGTGACTCGAAGTATTTCACACCGTCGCAGCGTCTTGCGATCACCGCTGGAGCTGGCGCGCTTCTCCTGTTCGTTGGCCTCAAGAACCGCGGTGGGCTTGTTGCTGGTGTCCTGGGGATCCTCGCAATTCTGTTCTTCATGAACAGGCGCCGAACGCAGCTCGTTGTCATCTTGGTTGGTATGGCGACGTTACTTGCGTCCGTGGCCCTCGTGAGTCAGGCGAGCGTTGCGCTTTTCGGCGATCGTGAGGTTTCAGCCGAGCAGTTCATCAGCAATATCACGAGCATCGTGTCGCCTGGGTCCGGAGGTTTCAGCCAGACCACCACGACCGAGTGGCGGCTCGAACTATGGACGCGTGTGCTCAACGATGTGAACTCCGAGTTTCCGATCACGGGTTACGGACCAGGTCCAGACCTTGGAAAGATCTACAACGTGACGTCGGACAGCGCTGTGCCGCTACGCAATCCTCACAACTCACACGTTGGAGTGATCGCTCGCCTCGGCTGGGTCGGGTTTGGTCTCTGGTTCCTCATGTGGGGCGTGTGGACCCTACTTCTTCTCGACCTTCACAATCGCCTCGCGCAGATGGCCCGACATCGCGAGGCAGGACTCGTCGCGGCATTGATCACCGGGGTCGGGATGATTCTCCTCAATGCATTTTTCGACCCAAGCCTGGAAGGGCCCCAGGTCGGTATGTGGCTGTGGTTCTTCTTTGGGCTGGGAGCAGCGCTTCAACTGGTCTATCACGGCTTCCCTGCGCTTGCCGCCTCCAATGAGGCTCCGGTGGCGCTTGGGGATCGTTCGTCATGACGAACACACAGAATGAATCCTCTGAGTAACGAATCCACAACACACCAAGGCCGCTGGTCCGACCTCAAGGACAGCCTTCCGGCCGGGATCGTTGATGCAGGGTTCGCGTCCCTTGGCACGTTCGTTGCTGGCCTCGCTGCCGTGAATCTGCTTTCTGACGTCGACCGCGGTGTTTATGCCGTGTTCTTTGCGGCCTTCCTTGTGGGCGCCACGTTCCCTCACAACCTTGTCTATCTCCCCTCCCAGGTGTACTCGGTGAGTCGGGCGATGGATGAGAGGCTGCTCTACCTTGGACGAGTCACGGTGATGGGGTTGGGGTTCTCGCTGCTGGGATCGGGAGCGATCCTGATCGCCGCGGTCGCGACCGCATCCCACACGTCGTGGAGCGTGACAATCGCACTCACGGTGACGGCTGTGCTCAACCTTGCCGTCTCAACAGCGCAGGACAACCTCAGACGGATGCTCCACATCAGCGAACGTCACTGGAGCGCAGCTTCGATGTCCATCGTTCAGTTCGCGACGGTTGTGATAGTTCTTGGTTCGATGCTGCTCGTAGGCGTCCCCGTTGTTTGGGTTCCCTTCGGAAGCCTCTTCATTGCAAATATCGCAAGCTCCACCCTCGGTCTGATCAGAGCAGGAGGATTCGGACGTTGGCATACGCCTGAGGGACTGCGGCCTGGAGTGCTTGTGAAGAGTGGCAGCTGGCTTCTTGGACAGGCGCTCATTCCCACAGGCGCAGCGTTTCTTGCGTCGGTCGTGATCACGGCATTCGCCGGTGCGACTGCGATGGGATATGCAGAGTCTGCCAGAGTGGTCGCTCAACCGGTGCTCGTGTTCGCCACGGGTCTCACAGCAGTGCTCGGTCCGAAGGTGATGGCATCGGCGATGTCGAGGAACGAAGCTGGTGCAAGCGCGATGCTGAGACGGTTCTTCCAGCTCACCGCGGGGGCAGGGATCCTGTACCTTGTGATTGCTGGCTGGGCTACTCCATGGAATCCGATGCAGCTGGTAGTGCCGTCTGCTTACGTCGTCACCGGGCTCGTTGCAGCGACCATCCTTGCAAACATCGCCTTTGCTGCGCTGTTCCTACGCATTGAGGAGTTGATGGGAGCGCGGCGCGAGGTCGATCTGGTGAGGGTTGCTCTTATGGCGAGTCCACTGCTCGTTGCGGTCGCTTTCACCGCTGGTTCAACAGGAGCGTTCGCCCGTCCCCTCGGGACTCTCGCATATTCAGGCGCATCGTTTCTGCCGCTTCGCCACTACCGCGACAAGGTGTATGGGGCCGGCCAGCGGCACGATTAGCGATATCGGATTCGCTCAATAAGGGCGGCGCGTTTCTCGACGGTTGCTGTTGGATGAGGTACTCTCCTGTGAGGCATCGGGTTTTCATAGGGGGTCGGAGCGTGCATTCAGAGTTCCAGCGTTTGGCGGCGTCTTCGTGAGACGACCGTACGCGTTCAACATACGGTCCGCGAATTGGCGGATGGGGAGAACACCGCTCGTAGTATTCATCGTTGCAGCGCTCGTGTTCGCCCTTGTGATCACGGCCGACGGGCAATCGGCGCAGGCCGGTCACGATGCAGAAGCGCCTACCTGGCCGATGGGAAGTGAGATCGTAGTCGAATCACTCACGTCGAGGTCCGCAAGTCTGACCTGGACGTCTGCCGTCGACAACGTCGGAGTTGTCGGGTATCGGCTGTATCGAGACGGTGGCGTGTTTGCCACGACGTCCGGGCCATCTGCCGACCTCACGAACCTGGATCCTGGCACGGATTATCAGCTACGGGTCGAGGCTTTCGATGCCGAGGGGAACGAGTCGGCACCCGGGGGCGACTTCGTGCTCCAGTCCCGCGTCGATGTCTACGCCGGTCGGAACCCACATTCGATCAAAGGTGAGGATGTCGACGATGACGGCATTCCTGATTTGGTGAGTGCCGTGGCCGGCGATGATGGCGTATCGATTCGACTAGGGAACGGTGACGGGACGTTTGGCTCGCCCGATGTCTACCGATCCGGCACAGCGGCTGGAGATGATGCCGTGTACCCGAAGAACGCGCTTGTCGTTTACGTCAACGGCGACGACAGAGTCGATCTCGTCACGGCGAACCAGAACTCAGACAGCATCGGCATTCTCCTGGGTAACGGTGACGGCACATTCGAAACTGCGACTGACCTCGCTACGTGCAATGGGACTCATGACGTAACGGTTGGCGACTTCGTCGGCGATTCTGCGATCGATGTTGCCGCCGTGTGTTGGGGTGCGAACACAATGACACTGTGGACCGGCAATGGCGACGGCACATTCAAGGATCGTAGGGACATCCTCACAGGTGAGCCAGCCTCCTGCTTCACGCCCACGCCTCTCGCTGGCACGGCGACCGCGACGCATGCCTCACTACTGACTGATGCGGTACCAAACGAATTTGCCAACGTCGAGATTGGATCCACGGTGACCAAGACAGTGGGCGGTGCTACCGCAGTCGTTGCTTCGAAGACGGTTGACACGATCACAACTGTGCTGCCGATCGCAGGTGGCTGGACGATCGGTGATGCCTACACAATTACGAATCTGAACCCAGAGAGATGCGCGCACGGCATCGCGGCAGGCGATTTCAATGGAGCAGGGAACGACGACATCGCCGTTGCGGCCTACGGCGGTGTGTCTGCCAATGTGCTCCTGGGGAATAGTGGCGGGACCTTCGAGACCCCGGTAACGCACCCCGTTGATGGGAATCCGCACGACATCGCGATCGGCGACTTCGACGATGACGGTGACCCGGATCTCGTAACTGCAAACGAGTCATCGAACACCGTGACCGTTCTCCTCGGCGGGTCCGGTGGTTCCTTCACGGTCGACGCGGACTACCCAGCCGCCTATGAGCCGAAGGGCGTCACCACAGGTGACGTGAATGGCGACGGCGATCTTGACATCGCGGTTGCATCGGCTGGCGGCAATTACCCGGATGCCAGCGCAAAGATAGCAGGCGATTTCGTCACAATCCTGTTGGGTAACGGTGATGGCACATTCTCGTCTGGTGGAAGCTATGGCGGGTATGCGGCCGACGATGCCGCCGCGCTCTTTGACGTTGCGATCGTGGACCTCAACGATGATGGCGTATCCGACATCGCGGCGAGTGACTGGACCAGCGGCAACATCTCGATCTTTTTTGGTGCATCATCGGGCGGGCCGAGCACCTCATTCACAACTCCTGAGAGTCCTCCGGCGCCTCTCGAGGTTCATACGACTGGTTTGGTTGATCCGGGTCAGGGGAAGTGGTATCTCTACGACGAGAGCTGGGAACCTTGAGACGTCGTTCTTCTATGGGAACCCCGGGTGACTTCCCGATCATGGGTGACTGGGATGGTGACGGTGTCGAGACACCTGGCATGTACCGCCAGTCAGACGGGTTTGTGTATCTGAGAAACTCCAACACCGTTGGTATTGCCAATACTCGGTTCTTCTTCGGGAACCCCGGAGACGTACCTATTGCAGGTGACTTCGACAATGACGGGTTCGATACGGTGTCGATCTATAGACCGTCGAATCAGACGTTCTACATCATCAATGAGCTTGGTGACAATGATGGCGGGTTGGGTCCTGCCGATGTCTCCTACGTCTTCGGGAACCCTGGTGACAAGCCCTTTGTTGGCGACTTCGACGGGGACGGTGAAGAGACTGTTGGTTTGCATCGCGAGTCGACCGGGTTGGTGTATTACCGCAACGAGCACTCGACGGGTAATGCGGACAACGAGTTCATCTTCGGTGACCCTGGTGACCGTCTCATAGCTGGTGACTGGACAGGTGCGGGCGTATTTACACCTGCCCTGTTCCGACCATCAGACACCACCATGTACTTCAAGTACACAAACGCGGCGGGAAACGCTGATTCGCAGTGGTTCGGTGGGCAACCGACAAGGACTCCGGTCAGCGGAAGCAGATGACCTTCCGGTCGCTCCAAACAACTTCAGAGACGGTCGGCTGGAGCAGTGAAAGTGGAGTCTTGGGCATCATTCTCGTAGCGTTGCTCCTATGAGTATCATCGTCTGTCACAACTATTACCGCGACCGAGGCGGTGAGGCTGGGGTTTTCGAGGTCGAGACAGATCTTCTCACCGAACGGGGACACGACGTCCACACGTTCATTCGCCGAAATGACGAGTTCTCCGGTCTAGAGACGATTGCAGTGGCCGGAGGAGCGATCTGGAATCGATCGGCAGGTGCAGAGCTAGCAGATCTTGTCCGAGAGGTTGATGCCGACGTGGTTCACTTCCATAATTGGCTGCCCCAGATCTCCCAGGGCGCGTTCCATTCCGCCAGGGATGCAGGTGCCGCGGTCGTACAGACTCTGCACAACTATCGCTTTACCTGCGCCAAAGGAGTGCTTTTCAGAGATGGCGCGATATGTGAGGAGTGCGTTGGAAAGACCGTCGGTTGGCCCGCCGTTGTTCACGGGTGCTACAGGGAGAGCAGGTTCGCGACCGTTCCTGTGGTAGCGGCATTGGCTACGCATCGCACGCTGAACACAAATGAACGAGCGGTCGATGCAACGATCGTGCTCTCGGAGTTCGCCCGATCGAAGCTGATCGAGTCTGGCCTGCCACCTCAACGCGTGTACATCAAGCCGAACTTCGTTGCACCCGATCCCGGCGTACGCGGGGGCAGCGGCGGATACTTTGTGTATGTCGGGCGCTTGTCGGAGGAGAAGGGGATCGCAACCCTCCTCGATGCATGGAACCTGGCCGATGACCTCCCCATTCTCAGAATCGTCGGCTCCGGCCCTCTCACAAACGCCGTAGAAGTGGCAGCCCGGTCGAATCCGCGTATCGAGTATCTCGGTCTGATGGAACCATCCAAGATTTTCGACATCCTTGGTGAAGCGGCGTTCAGCATCATGCCGTCCGTGAACTACGAGGGTCTTCCCAGAGCAATAGTCGAGTCGTTTGCGGTCGGGACACCAGTGATAGCGTCCAAGCTTGGTTCCCTTACGGAACTCATCGAGCCTTCCGTTACCGGCCTGCTGTTCGAGGCGGGCAACCCCGCATCCCTTGCTCAGGCAGTGCGCGATGCGGCTGCAGTATCTGACCCCGCAGACATGCGGCGGGCGGCTCGACAGGAGTATCTCGATCGTTACGGCATCGATCGCAACTACGACCTCCTCATGGGCATCTACCGGAGCGCTATCGAGGCCAGGTACGCAGCCAGCTAGCTAGTTCCTTCCGCTGACTATCCAGTTCGAACGTGTGAGCTCCCTGACTAGTCACTTCGCGCGTTCTTTGAATGATTCCCTCAAGCCACCACTGAAAGTAGCCGAATTACCACGGAGCGCTACTTAGGAGACTTCATGGGCGAATTTTCGTATGCAACGCCGACGGGCATCGGTGACCAGCGACGGTCCGGACGCCATCGTCTGCGTCTGGTTCTCAGCATGTTGACCACAGCGGCACTTGCCGTTTCGATCCTTACGACAATTGGGGCAGGGGCTTCCCACGGTGCGATTTCGGAGAACGACTCGATCGCAGTTGTGGACGGCCAGGGACGATTCACGGTGCTGTCCCAACTCTCCGAGGGCACCAACACGTTGCAGTTCACGTTCGGGGAGCCTGGCGACGTGCCACTCATGGGGGACTGGGACTGTGATGGTGTGGCCACACCCGGCGCGTACCGTCTCTCGACGGGCGGAGTGTTCCTTCGTAACTCTCTCTCGGGCGGATCTTCCCGCACGCAGTACCTATTTGGTGACCCGGGTGATCGGGCGGTCAGCGGTGACTTTGACGGGGACGGGTGTGACTCGGTTTCGGTGTACCGATCACATATTGCAATGGCACACGTCAAGAACGACATCATCAGTGGAGTTGCTGATACTTCATTCATCTTCGGAAACCCGGGTGATCGTTCGATGGCCGGAGATTTCAACGGAAGCGGAACCGACACGATCGGTCTGCATCGCAACGCCAGCGGAAGGGTCTACCTGGCTACCAGGAATGGCCCCACCACAGCAGCAGCAGTGACGTTCGGAAACCCGGGCGATCAGATTGTCTCAGGTGACTGGGACGGTGACGGCATCGATACGATCGCCGCGTATCGTCCATCAAGCGGCATGTTCTACTATCGAAACTCGAATACCACAGGCCCTGCTGATGGGTCGCTCTATGTTGGTCAGGGCGTGACCATTGTGACGGTTTCGGGCATCGAGACGGATTCGATCGACGGTGCCCAGTTTGCACCACCAGCGCCCAAGAAGGAGGCCCCCGCGGCCGCTCCAGCGCCTACGCCTGCGCCCGCACCTGCTCCGGTTGGTGACCCAGGCCCGGTCGCAGGGTTCGATTCGCCACCCGCCCGGACCGCAAGCGGTCCAATCGACATCGATGGTGAGGCAAACGTCGTAATCGAGAACGTGCATGTATCCAACCCTGGAGGCACCTGCATCAACGTCACGAACTCCACGAATGTGACGATCCGCAACTCGACGATCGGCCCGTGTGGTGATGAGGCCGTGTATCTCTCTGATGTCGACACTGCACACATCACAGACAACTACATCACAGGCACGGGCAATGGTGTTCTGATCCACAGGTCAGAGTCAGTTGCTGTCGATGGCAATGCATTCGTGAACGCTGGCCGGAATTTCGTGCAGTTCGACAAGGTCAACGGACCCGGATCTTCGATCTCGAGGAACCGCGGCCAGAACGAGCTTGGTGGCACGAATGCTGAGGATCTGTTCTCGCTGTACCAGTCCAACGGCACTGCTGGGTCACCGATCCTCATTGTTGGCAACCATCTTCGCAACGGTGGGCCCTCGGACTCAGGTTCCGGAATCATGCTCGGCGATGCAGGCGGGTCGTACCAGCACGTCGAGGGCAATGTGTTGGTGAATCCAGGACAGGTGGGTATTGGCGTGGCATCTGGACATGGCATGACAATTCGCGACAACCTGATCTACTCGTCCGCGCTGTCGTGGTCGAACGTCGGCTTGTCCGTCTGGAATCAATATGGCTCTGCGTGTTACGACATCCTCGTTGTCGGAAACCAGGTGAACTGGACAGCCGCTGGTGGATATGAGAACCCGCATTGGGAGGGTGGCGGCTGTGACAACCTGGTCATCCAGGACAATGACTGGCATGCCCCCATAGGACCTGGCATTTTCTAGGAGTTCCCGAGTGCGGGTTAAAACACGAGGTGATAGTCTGATTGGTAACCATCGACGTGGCTCGCACAATGGCTAGTCAATCGGTCCATGAGGACCGTGCCGCCAAGAGCTACGGATGGCAACCAACAGATGCATAGACCGGATACCGATTGCATCGATAGGTCTGGGCGGGCGCTGTGCCCCTATCGGTAACCGGATCCATCGGAATGACGCCGCGCTGGCGTTCACACATTCCGCCTATAAAGGATCAACCCATGTACGCGATTTTGACCGACGCTGGGGACCGCACCAGCATTATCCCAAAGACCCTGAAGTTTCTGATCGTGGCCGCTCTAGCAGCGGCAGCGATACTCCTATTCGGCCAGGCACGAGCGGAAGCAGGAGAAGTCTGTACCGGACCAGACTGCGACACTGTTGCGTTCGTCGACAATTCGGCTGTGTTCACTTTGTATCAGGATCTCGTGCCCGCGTCGCTCGTCGGTCGCTTTTACTACGGCAATCCGGGTGACGAGCCCCTCATGGGTGATTGGAATTGCGATGGCGAACAGACGCCAGGCATGTATCGGCGGTCCACAGGGCTCGTGTATCTGAGAAATAGCAACACCCAGGGCAATGCGCACAGTCAGTACATCTTTGGCAATCCCTCGGACATTCCCATCGTTGGTGATTTCAATGGCGACGGCTGTGACACGGTCAGTATCTACCGCCCGTCAGAGACCAGGTTCTATCTCAGCTACACGCTTGGTGCACCTCTTGCAGACGTCTCCTTCTACTTCGGAGGATTCGACGACAAGCCGTTGATCGGCGACTTCGACGGTGACGGTGTTGATACGGTGGGAGTCTTCCGCCCGAGCAACGGTCTTGTTGCACTCACGAACGGCCACCGTGGTGGAAGCGTCGACCACCAGTTCTACTTCGGGGGCGTGGGCGATCAGATGATCGTCGGAGATTGGGACGGCGACGGCGAAGACACCGTGGCCATCTACCGATACTCCAATGGCGTGCTGTATCTCAACAACCAGCATCGCACAGGAAGTGCCAGCTACACGCTCAACGTAGGACGGTATAGACGGGCCGTGGCGGCAAGCGGTGTCACAATCGTCCCTGCGGGCGTGGTAGCGGTTCCCGGAATTGCTCCTCCGCCACCGAGAACGCCTTCTGGTCCGATCGAGATCCATGGTGAGTCCAACGTCGTCATCGAGAACTTGCACATCTCGAATCCGGACGGGAGATGTGTGACCGTCACTCGGTCGTCGAATGTCATCATTCGGAATTCGACAATTGGTCCGTGTGGTGACGAGGCTGTGTATCTCTCTGACGTCGACACGGCGCTCGTCACAGACAACTACATCAACGACTCGGGCAACGGTGTGCTGGTCCACAGATCAGAATCGATCAAGGTGGATGGCAACGCGCTCGTGAATGCTGGCCGGAACTTCGTACAGTTCGACAAGGTCAATGGCGGCGGTTCATCGATATCGGGCAACCGTGGTCAGAACGAGCTTGGTGGCTCGAATGCTGAGGACCTCATCTCGTTGTACCTGTCGAACGGTACCGCTGGGTCTCCGATCCTGATCGTTGGAAACCATCTACGCAACGGTGGGCCGTCTGATTCGGGTTCTGGGATCATGCTCGGCGATGGAGGTGGGTCGCACCAGCTTGTCGAAGGCAATGTGCTGGTCAACCCCGGACAGGTCGGCATTGGCGTGGCGTCGGGGTATGACATAACCGTCCGTGGAAATCGGGTCTTCTCGTCCGCGGTTCCCTGGTCCAACACCGGCGTGTATGTGTGGAACCAGTACGACTCGGAGTGCGATGACATCGAGGTTGTTGGCAACCAGGTCAACTGGACCGCTTCTGGCGGATACAGCAACGGATGGTGGGAAGGTGGCGGTTGCAGCAACCTGTCTGTCCATGACAACGACTGGGACGCACCCATCGGAGCCGGCATCTGGTAGAGGAATCCTCTGCGTCGGCCCCTCGAACTTCGGGGGCCGACCAATGGGTCCTCGGCGAGGCAGAATCATTCGAGTTGACCGCGATACATGTCGTTCTATTATTGGTGCTCCGGCAATTGGGGGGATGCGGCTATCTCGTTGAGTCTTACCAGGCATAGGACAACTGAGTCTCGCGTGGTGCGGGTGTTTGCCGTTCGCGGTGCGCTTGGCATTTTGTTCGGCTTGCTTGTTGTCCTTGCCGGGTGCACGACGGCCGTGCCGTCCGGCACCGTGACGCTTCCGCCTGCAACGGCGCCGCCTGTGACGGAACCCCATGAAACCACAATCCCGCCCCCTCCCGTAGAGATCCCGTCCGATGCCGATGGTGTCGTCACGGTGAAACCGGGAACGGATCTTGCAACCATGGTCGCCGATGCACCCGAGGGAGTGACTTTCGAGCTCGAGCCTGGCTTGTACAGAGGTCAGAGGATCGAGCCAAAAGATGGCATGTCATTTACTGGCATGCCTGGCGCCGTCCTGAGCGGAGCGGTGGTCCTCACCGGGTTCAGCCAGGACGGAGGCAATTGGCGCCTAGCAGGTGTCGACTCTGAGGCACGAAACCATGGCGATTGCATCGATGGATATGAAGGTTGTTACTTCACCCAGGACCTCTTCATGGATGACGTCATGTTCTGGCAGGTGACTGAACTCAATGACCTGGAGCCCGGTAGCTGGTACAGGGATGGAGACATCGTTTACGTAGCTGACGATCCAACGCATCGCCGAATCGAGCTGAGCGTGATCCCGTACGCGTTCATCGGAGCAGCTGACGATATTGAGATACGGGGAGTCGCGGTCGAGAAGTACGCCACCCCTGCCCAGGAGGGAGCGATCCAAAGTCAGGAACCCGGAGACGGCGCATTGGGTTCGAACTGGACGATCACAGACGTTGAGGTCTCGGGGATCCATGGCGTCGGTATCAGAACCGGAGATAACACAACGATCCGCGGCGCCTTTGTGCACCACAACGGACAACTGGGTGTGACTGCTGCGGGAAGTGTGAATCTGCTTATGGAGGACAGCGAGATCGCCTACAACAACATCGCAGGTTTTCGGTGGGCGTGGGAGGCGGGGGGCGTCAAGGTCACCAACAGCACAGGAGTCGTTTTCCGAGGCAACTCCGTGCACGACAACATAGGCCCTGGGCTTTGGGCCGATATCGATACAGTCGACGCACTGTATGAGAATAACCACGTGGCCGACAACGATGGTCCTGGGATCTATCACGAGATCAGCGGCCGAGCCGTGGTGCGTTACAACGTTGTCGAGCGCAACGGATCCGATGATTCGTCGTGGCTCTGGGGTGCTGGCATTCTCGTAGCGGCGTCTTCGGATGTTGAGGTGTACGAGAACACGGTGACTGACAACGGGAATGGGATCGCAGGTATTCAGCAGGATCGAGGCATCGGCACATATGGGCAGCGCCTTCTCTCGGAACTCAACGTCCACCACAATACGTTGCGCCTCGGACTGGGACGCGTGGGAATCGCGGAGGATGTTGGGGACGAGTCGGTGTTCCACGACCGCAACAATCGGTTCGAGAGCAACACCTACGTCGAGGCTGCCGGATATCGCTATTTCTGGGAGAATCGCCGAATGAAACGATGCGGGCTGGGTCGCGTCGGCCAGGACATTGAAGGTACGTGGCGATAGAGATGGATGCGAGCGCCAGATTCGACGTCGTCGTCATTGCCTATTTGAGTCGCGATCCGCTCACAAGCTTTCTTGAGAGTCTTGGAACCGGTACGCCGGTGATCGTGGTCGACAACTCGGCTGAGACCGATGATCTGGCGATCTATCGCAGCGATTCCCGAATGTGAGGCACGTCGATGCCGCGGAAATCTGGGTTCTCGGCGGGCGCGAATCTTGGTGCCCGCGACTCAGGCGCCGAGTATCTCGTGTTCATGAACCCCGACACGCTCCCCACCGAGGATCGCATTGCGGAGATGGTCGCCGTTCTCGAGGCGTCCAGAACCGTGGCCAGTTGCGGGCAGTCGGTGTCGATACCTCCGGTGGGGGTGCCCTGCCAACAATTCCTCGGGTGCTTGCGCACAGTCTGGGCCTCCATCGGCTCTTCCCGATGATTGGAGTCTATTACTACCCGAGGCGCCCCGGACAGTTCCCCGTTGGTTGGATCGCTGGATCATGTCTTGCTATACGACGTGTTGACTTCGACGCCGTGGGTGGGTTCGATACATCGTATTTCGTCTTCATGTCCGACGTCGACCTCGGCCGCAAGCTTGGAATGGCAGGGCGCACACAGCTGCTACTCGGCGACGTCACGGTTCCTCATCTTGACGGTGGGTCGTCAGACCTGCCATCGGAATGGGTGTGGAACCAGCGCGGCAAGGGCTGGGCCCAGTACCTGCAACGCACCATGGGGAAGTGGAGAGGCCTTGTGACGGGGTCCGTGCTCGTCGGTGGGTTCGTTGGACGCGCCATCATCTACACGGTGGTTCGTAGAAGGGTCAAAGCACGTGAGGTCGCCACCTACTCGCGATCATTTGTCGCGCAGTGGCGTGCGTCTGAATAGACCTATCGACTGTTCTGTGCCTGCAGGTGTTCAGCGAGGCGTAACCCGAGCGCAACGATCGTGAG
>PVMK01183465.1_pt1 | contig 19740 bp, 14 predicted proteins | sample 1853481 | NCBI WGS metagenome assembly PVMK01 (sample SAMN08533507, study PRJNA380276) | Marine sediment metagenome, whole genome shotgun sequencing project. | reverse complement strand
AAGCGGCTCCATGTGGACAGCCACTCGGTAATGGACATTTTTTGTCAGGACAGGAAGCTCAATTTATCCCCTAGTTACCTGAAGCCGGGTTTCGCATTTGGAGGGTCCTGTCTGCCCAAAGACCTGCGTGCATTGACTTTTCAGTCAAATCGACTTGACCTCGATTTACCAGTGCTGGAATCAATTCTCGAAAGCAACCGAATTCAAATCGAGAGAGCACTCGAGATTATCGTTGGACAGGATAAGAAGCGACTGGGAATTCTGGGTTTCAGCTTTAAGGCCGGGACGGATGATTTGAGAGAAAGCCCAATTGTCGAACTTTCCGAAAGACTTATCGGAAAGGGATACGAACTTCGACTTTACGATAAAAATGTCAATCTCGCGAAATTGGTTGGGGCGAATCGCGAATATATCCTCAAACACATCCCGCACATCGCGGGCCTGATGGTGGACACCGCGGAACAATTAATGGAGCACGCTGAAGTGCTGATTGTCGGAAATAGAGGGCCTGAATTCGCGGATATCGTATCGAACCGCAGCTCAAATCAATACGTCGTCGATCTCGTCCGGATTGGCGCCGAAACAAGTGACTCTCCCCGGTACGAAGGCATTGCCTGGTAGGCCAGGAAGACCGTAGTTTTCTCATCAGGGCCAATGGGCCAATCAGATAGATAAGTAAAGCGGCGAAAGATCCACGGAAAATCCGGGATGATGCAGCCCGATAATAACCAGGGAATACAGACCTGCCGGCCGACTGCGTATCCCGCCGGTACCTGAACAGCGATATGGACGAGGGTGTTCGGCATATGGGGGACGCCAATCGATCTTTATCCGCCGGCGCAGCAGCGACAATATAGTAACGCCCGAACAAATCCAGTATGTTCGGGCTACATGATCGACATGCAGAAAACGAGAGTAATGTGGCGACAGGGAGACAGTCAATTACGATCAGGAAACGACGGTTTTGCCGTGAACGCCAGCGACCTGCTCGGAGAGTTTGTATCTCTTTCTAACACTTCCGAAAATAAGTGGCGTCAGGAGTGAAACGCCGCACTGCTGAACTGGCTGAACAAGAGTTCGATGTTCTCATAGTCGGAGGAGGAATATTTGGCGCTTGCGCGGCCTGGGACGCAGCCTTGAGAGGGTTCAGTGTCGCGTTAATTGAAAAAGAGGATTTCGGCTCCGGCGCATCTGCAAATTCTTTCAAAATGGTTCATGGCGGTATCAGGTACCTCCAGCATGCCGACATTCGACGATTGCGAAACTCATGTTTCGAACGCAGCGCGATGCTTAGAATTGCACCGCATCTGGTCGAGCCACTTCCAATCGTCATCCCAACCTATGGATACTTGCAGCAAGGCAAACCGTTCCTCGGAACGGGCATGCTGCTGTACGATTTGCTGACCTACGACCGGAATCGCGACATCCATGACAAAGCCCGGCACATACCGATTTCCCGATTTCTGAGTCGGCGCCAAACCCTCGACTTATTTCCAGACATCAACCGTAGTGGGTTGACCGGCGCCACAGTATTTTCCGATGGCCAGATGTACAACCCGACTCGCCTCGTACTCGCGTTCGTTCAATCAGCGGCCGAAGCGGGTGCCAGGATCTGCAATTACATCGAGGCGACAAGCTTTGTTAAAAACAGGCACACCGTTACCGGTGTAACTGCCAGAGACGTATTGACCGACGAGAAATTTGGCATCCGCGCCAGGGTTACGCTGAATGCGACCGGCCCATGGGCGGAAGATCTGCTTAATCGCACCGATGAAAAAGTGGCCATCAATAAAGGTACCTATTCCCGAGACGCTTGTTTCGTGATTCGACGTCGATTTGACCATCCCTTCGCCCTGGCCGTTCAGGGCCGGACGCGAGACCCTGGCGCGGTTCTCAGCCGTGAGGCGCGCCACCTGTTCCTGGTGCCGTGGCGGGACTATACGCTGATCGGTGTCTGGCATGCGATCTGGCACAAAGGCCCCGATGAGATAGTAATTGAAGCAGCGGAGCTCCAGAGTTTCGTCGACGAAATTAATTGGGCTTACCCCGGCCTGCAATTGGATCCGAGGGAAATCCTGACGTGGAATGCGGGCCTGGTTCCATTTGGAGAGAATGCGGCTGGCGCGGTCGATCTGCAATATGGAAAAGAGTCTCGCCTTATCGATCACAGAAAGGAATCGAATCTCGATGGCCTTGTCACCTTAATCGGCGTTCGATACACCATGGGACGCCACGACGCGGCTCATGCGATAAACCTGGTCAGCAAGAAACTGGGCAGAAAACCGGTGCCGGCGCCGACTCACGAGACCCCTGTTCACGGCGGACAGATTGAAAATTTTGGCGATCTCGTCGATAAAGTTGGTCGAGATCCACCATCGGGACTCGATCCCGAGGTTATCGAAGCCTTGCTACACAATTACGGGACAGAATTTCGCACCATATTGGATCTGATCTCGGAGAACAGCCGGCTCGGGGAACGACTGGGGTCGAGTAGTGTATTGGACGCCGAGGTTTTGAACGCGGTTCGAAATGAAATGGCGATGACGCTGCCCGATATCGTCTTCAGACGCACAGAACTCGCGACAGGCACGAATCCGGGCGACGATGCCCTGAACGCGTGCGCCGGGTTGGCGGCGACAGAACTCGGCTGGTCGGAACAACGAACCCAGTCCGAAATCGATCAGGTTCGACACCGGCTGACGATCCCTGGTCACTAAGAAAGTGGGGGCAAATGCCCCCACCTTCCGTCTGCACCTATATAACTAAAAAACCAATCTCAAAACCGATCAGTTCTTGTGCGGCTGATCAAAGTGCGCCTGGATATTACCGCCATCCAGGAATGCTGATCCGGTCAAAATCGGGCTATCCGTACCAGGATTAGCCCCAACTGCCCAGATGCTGATTTCGGCAAAATCCTTGGTACTTTTGCTTCCGCCGGCATCGATAAACGTGAACCGAATAAATGATCCGTCGACCCCATTAAGCTTGCCGAACCCTTCGCCGATAAAGGTATCGAATGGCGCCGCGGGCGGCTCCGGGTCAATCGCGGGATCATCGATACAGATCGCTTGCGTGATCGGCTTGTCGAGATGCCAATTATTCCGACCCCACTTGATCTGAAGATTATTTGACAACGTGATATCGCAATGAATCGTCATGCCGCCGCGGATCATGGAACCCCCGATGTTCATGTTTTTGCCACCCGTCATGCGACCAGCTCCCGGGGGTGGCTCTTCATCGAAAACGGGGATTCTTAGTATGCCCGCGGACCAGGCCAAAGAATCCGGATTCGTTCCGAGACCCGTCTGCTCGGAAAACAGCTGAATCGTGGTCGATGTTGCGCCGCCCGCGATTGTCGCAGGCAAAAGATCATCGTCCCAGCGTGCGCCCTCATCGGCGTCCAGCGAATTATCGATGGCGTTGCCGTCGATCCGAACAACATCCGGACGTGCTGCGTTTGCATCGCCGACGAAAATCGTAATCTGACCGACACGCATCCCCTCCACCGCATCATATGCAAATGTTACGGGTTCAGTGACTTTTGCGGGGTCCGGCTGTGAATTATGGTAGGCAAAATCCTGACCTTCGTAAACGATGACTTTGTACAACTGCGTATCCGCCTGGTCAGAATAAATCACCAGCAAACTGGCGCCCGCGAGAACGTTCAAGTTGGCTACATCGCCATCCTCGACCGTGAAGACCTGCAGGCCCTGGCCTTTGTTCACGACAATATCGGTCACATCCGCCGCATAGCCGATATTGTTCGTATTGTCCTGTGCGCAACAGCCGATTTCCGACCCGATTAGCCTGTCCGCCGGGACTGGCTGGCCATCCAGCAACATAATCGTGTCTTCATTGGGGATGATGCAGCCACCCATACCATCGTCTGCGCAAAAGTAATCCCGCCCCGCCCAATAGAGCGTTGCACTGATAACCGGGCCACCTATATCAACGCTGATCATGCCGACGCGCCCAACCATCCCGGCGCCACCCGTCGCGACGCTGACGCCTTGCCCTTGGATATTCAGCAGCGGGTTGGGTGCCAGTGTCGTGGCGCCGGCTATTCCAATCGATCCTATAAAAGACAGAAGCAGAAAAACAAATTTATTCTTTTTCGATTTCATGATTTCCTCCTGGAGCCCGGGGAACGGGCCGTCAAACTCATTGAACATTGTTATTGCCGAATTGGATCAGTTGCTTGCCCGTCCATATTGACATAAGTCAATAAAAATTAATACTTTACATAACCGGTGTTGATAGGGCGCACCGCTGCAGGCTTATTTGAAAAATTCGATTTTCAGCGCACTGATCATCTCACTCGATTCACGCCTGACCGCCGTCACCGCTGATATTTTCGAAGTTCAGGCGTCCTTATCTTTCCCGGGAAAACCCTGACATACACTGCTTGATATGATTCACTCCCACCACTGGTGGCATCAGCCCGATCAACAAAGAGGCAGTTTCTTGAGGACACTCATCACCGGAAGCACCGGTTTCATTGGCGCCCGCCTCGCCACCCGCTGCCTGCAAAACCGTCAGCAAGTCGTGGCGCTCGGCCAGGTGAATACTCCGATGGAAGAATTTCGTCGTAGTCAATTGCGTGATCTCGGCATCGACACCCTGCCCGTGCCGCTAAACGATACTGGCGAGCTGCGCAAGAAATTAGAGGGCTGCGATACCGTTTATCACCTCGCCGCCGCCCAGCACGAGGCCAATGTACCGGATCGCTATTTCCGTGACGTGAATGTCGAAGGTACCCGCAATATTCTCGATGCCAGCATTGAGGCTGGCATCAAACGATTCGTTCACGGGAGCACGATCGGTGTTTACGGTGCCGCGCTGAATGGCGAGATCGACGAAGAAACCGCGCCTCATCCCAATAATATCTATGGTGTTACCAAGCTGGAGGGCGAAAAGCTCGCGCTTCATTACTCGGACCGCTTGCCCGTCTCTGTCATCAGGATTTCGGAGACATACGGCCCGGGTGATGGCCGCCTGTTGAAACTGTTCAAAGCTATCGACAAGCGGCGATTCTTTTTGATCGGCAAGGGCCAGAATCTCCATCAATTGATCTACGTTGATGACTTGGTAGAGGCTCTGATGGCTGCGGCCAAGCGGCGGGAAGCAATTGGCAAGAGCATTGTCGTCGCCGGACAGGAGCGCCTGACTACCGCGGACATGTGCCGGACGATCGCCGACGGAATCGGTGTCCCACTGTCGAAATTTCGCTTACCGATGTGGCCGTTTCTGACCGCCGCCATCCTTATGGAGAAGACGCTGAGTCCGCTCGGCATTCAGCCACCACTGCATCGTCGACGCCTGGACTTCTTTCGCAAGAGTTTTTTCTTCAGTCAGAAAATGGCCTCTGAAATATTACGGTTTGCGCCGACAACCGATTTCAATGCCGGCGTTCATGCGACGGCAAAATGGTATCGTGAAAATAATCTGATGTGATGGTGAGACCGAAGCCTGCCTCGAATCACTTATAACAGGTCGCCGCAAGCTTCTTCGTCAGCACCTTGACGTTTTTACCATAGAGCTTGAAAATTATCCGAAAACTAAGTTCGAAAAACCCGGTCACGGCCAGCCCGACGTAGTTTAATGGATTCTTCCAAAACACATAGATCCTGAGTGGCAATACCCTGATGTTCTTGAAATCAGCAAGCTCCAGCACCTGCTGAAGACTGTATTCGGTAAAGGTATTGAAGTGGTCGATATTATGCGAGAGATTTTCCGACCCGACGAGCGGATTCGCGCCGTTTAAGCCATAGACGATCAGCAACCCGCCCGGCTTTAATGCCTGTCGACAAAGCCTGAGAAAATCTATTGTTTCCTGTGTCGTCAGGTGGTTCAGTTCCTGTTCGGGAATAATGACGTCGTACTCGTCGTGGAATTGCTCGACAAACGAAAATGCGCGTTCGGATCGGCAATTCAACCCGCGGCGAAGGGCGGGCTCGATCTTTTCGGGGTCGGAATCGATTCCCAGAACATTGCTATAACCATTCGTCTGGAGAAGGTTGACGAGATATCCCGGGCCACAACTGACCACAAGAATATTTGAATGCTTGTCAGCCGGGATGAGCGGAAGATAGTTATACCTGTAATATTCGTAAAATGACTTGTACCCGCCTTCTACGTCGTCGGGCGTCTGCCAGTATGAATCAAAAGGCTCAAGTCGAGCCGACAGTGTATATTCTTTCAAGGATATCCCCGGTGCGGCAATGGGCTCGATGCGATCACGGGAAACCATACCGGAACCTCACCCGAGAAGCGATCGACCGTACGGATTTCCGGTAGCATTCGGCCTGAATTCTATAATATTCTTGTCACAAGTCGAAGCTAAGCGCCCTATGATCGAAGACATCGCGAGTATTATGTATTCTCTGCCCGAGCACGACTAAGGCGCGATGCGAATTCTTTTTTGCAATTATGAGTACCCACCCCTGGGTGGCGGCGGTGGGGTCGTGAACGCATCGCTGGCTGAGGAACTGGCCACTCGGCACGAGGTTACCATCCTTTCATCCCAGGGTCTGGGCCTGCCGGAAATCAGTGAAGCCAATTCAGTTCGCATCATTCGTGTACCGGTCTATTTCAGACGCCGACTCGCCGCGGCCAATTTTCCGTCGATGCTGACCTATTTACCGGCCGGCATGAAACGAGGACGAAAATTACTCTCGGCCGAGTCGTTCGATGTCATCAATACCCATTTCGCCCTGCCTTCCGGACCCGTGGGCCAACATCTCGCAGATTTCGCCAATATCCCGAATGTTCTCTCGGTACACGGTGGTGACCTGTACGACCCGAGCAAGCGATCATCGCCCCATCGGTACGCACTACTTCGTGCGTGGATCAGGCAATTGTTACGTCGTGCGGACTGCGTGGTCGGGCAATCCAGGAACACGCTGCAGAACATGCGAAACTTTTACGCACCGGAAATCAGCGGCACACGCATTCCCCTCGGCATCAAACGTCCGCCACCGGTGAGCGCCACCAGAGGTGAATTTGGCTTCGCCGCAGATGACAGAGTGCTTGTAACCGTCGGGAGGCTGGTTTCCCGCAAGGCGGTGGATCAATTGATCGGAATGATCCAGAGTCTCGGCGACCCCCGGCTGCATCTGGTAATCGTCGGCTCCGGCCCGCTGGAAGAAGCCTTGCACCGGCAAGCTATCGATGCACAGGTACAGGCGAACATACACTTCATGGGGCAGGCCGATGAGCTGGTAAAGCTGAAATTGCTAAGTATCGCGGATGCCTTCGTGTCAACCAGTCAGCACGAGGGATTCGGGCTCGTTTATCTGGAGGCCATGGCCGCCGGCCTGCCGGTGATTTGCTATGACCATGGGGGCCAGACTGACTTCCTGGATGATTCGAAAACCGGCGGGCTGATTCCGCTGAATGACCACGAAAGGTTCCTGCATTCTGTCAAACAGCTGATGGCGGATTCGAATCTCTGCACTTCAATCGGAAAAGAAAATCTCCGTCTCGTCGAAGAGTTCTACATTGATACTTGTGCGACAAGGTATGAACAGCTGTTCCAGCAGGTCATCGAACGCCGTAGCCCCGTCAGTCCAAGCCGCGCGCGAGAGAACAAGCGCTGAGCATTGCGGAGGCCTGTGGGAAAATCTCCGTTCGCTGCGCCGACCAAATTAACTTAATGTGAATTGATTCCAGATTTCAGCCTTGATCCAGCCTAGTATCGTCGTGGACACAAGAATCTAATTTTTAAATATTATCTGCAAATATCTAATATTTATATAATTTCTCGTTTAAAATAGCGGCAATTATAGATTTGGGGTAAAACTAGATGCGGGTACTCGGTATCGGCGATCACGTCAGCTGCGGGTCGGCGCTGGTCGAAGACGGCAAGATCGTCTCAGCGATTACGGATGAACGGCTGATTCGCGAAAAAATGGCATTCGGAATTCCGCGTGAATCCATCAAAGCCATCATGCAGTATCACGACCTGAAACCGGGTGATATTGACGCCGTCGCAGTCGCAACCAGGAACCAGCACCTGATCGACGGCTACGTAGACTTCAAGGATGGATGGTTCGGCCTGAAACGGGGCAAGTTCAAGCAGGCCCTGTTCGAAGTTGCCTCCAACGTCAGCAAGATTCGCCTGGCACTGCCTTTTGTCGATAACATTTACTATGCCATGCGCCAGCCCGCGTTCCGGAATCGCCGCAGAACGCTCACCCGCGTATTTCGAGAAGAGTTTGGAATTGATGGTCCGGTAGAATTTCTCGATCATCACTTCTGCCATATCACCTCCGCGTATTACACGAGCGGTTTTCGTGACGCGACGGTTTTCTCCATTGACGGGGGTGGTGACGGCCAGTCCTGTGCGGTTTATTCGGCTGAGAACGGTCGCTTCAAAGAACTCTGCTCGATCTCGAGCTTTGACTCTCTCGGTGCGTTTTACTCATATATTACTCAAATCTGCGGATTCAACGCCGGCCGACACGAGGGGAAAATTACCGGCATGGCGGCCTATGGGGAGCCCGAATTCATTCCTATTCTGCGCCAGATATTGATCGAGAAAGATGGGCGCCTGGACAATATCGCCAACGTGTTTTTTCTGTCCGCGCTCCGTGAACTCCAGCGTTTGTTGCCGGAAGACTTCAGTCACAAGAACCTTGCGGCCAGCGTACAACAATATGCCGAAGAACTCGTCGTCGGACTGGTCGAACACTGGATCCGCGAAACGGGGCATTCCGACATAGCCTTGGCGGGCGGTGTTTGCTCGAACGTCAAAATCAATCAGCGCATCCACGAAATCGAGCAAGTCGAATCTATTTTTATTCACCCTGGCATGCCGGACGATGGAATGCCGGTGGGCGCGGCACTCGGGCTGTACCACCAAATGACGGACAAACCATATGATCCCGACTTCGTGGCGATGCCTCACGTCTACCTGGGACCCGATTATTCGGACGACGAAATCAAGGCGGCACTGGACAAGGAACAGGTTGAAGCAACCCGCCATGACGCCGTTGAGGCGGAAATCGCCCGACTCCTCGCCGACAATGCGATCGTCGCTCGTTTCAACGGTCGGATGGAGTACGGACCCCGCGCACTTGGCAACCGGAGCATCCTCTATCAGGCAACGGATCCGTCATTGACCTATTGGCTCAACGATTCACTGCAGAGGACCGAGTTCATGCCGTTTGCGCCCATCGTAATGACAGAGCACGCGGAGCGTTGTTTCCTGGGCCTGAAAGGTGCCGAGAATACCGCGCGATTCATGACCATCACGTTCAACTGTACTGAATGGATGGCGGAAAATTGTCCGGCCGTCGTACATGTCGACAATACGGCCAGACCGCAGCTCGTCAGCGCCACAGATAACCCGAGCATGTACCGCATTCTGGATCAATATCATCGAATCACAGGACTCCCCGTATTGATAAATACGAGTTTTAACATGCATGAAGAACCGATCGTCTGTACTCCATACGACGCCATTCGCGCCTTCAAGCTTGGCCACCTCGACTTCCTCGCAATCGGTAATTGGATCGCCGAGAATTCAACGCGTGCAACCAGAAACACGGACACCTCGAGCTTCGACAAAAAACTGAATCGACGTGGCATAGTTCGACGATATTGAGATTCCCTCATGAATAGCCAAGGCAAGTTAGCGTTCTGGTGCAGATAAAAGCATGTGCGGCATCGCTGGCATAATCGGTCCTGGCGCTCGAGACCAGTCTCGTATCGAGGCAATGCTCAACGCGATTCGTCATCGCGGACCGGATGACCAGGGCATATATTCCAGCGACGCTACCGTGCTCGGCCATCGTCGCCTGTCGATTATCGATTTGAGCGGCGGGCATCAGCCGATATCCAGTCCGAGTCAGAACACGTGGATGGTCTTCAATGGCGAGATCTACAACTATCGAGAGAAGCGTGCGGAACTCGAACGACGCGGCCGTCAATTCCTGACCAGTTCTGATTCCGAGGTTATCGTGCAGCTCTACGACGAGTTCGGACAAGACTGCGTCCAGCACCTGCGCGGAATGTTCGCGTTCTCAATTTGGGATAAACGGAATCGGTCGCTGTTCGCCGCTCGCGACCACCTCGGTCAGAAACCATTCTTTTACGCCAGGGCCGGTGAAGACTTTCTATTTGCTTCGGAGATTAAGGCGCTCCTCGCCGCTGATTCGTCATTGGCAGAACCCGATCGTGAGTCGCTTGATCAGTACCTCAATCTTCGCATTATCGCCTCGCCACGGACTATGTTCCGGCGCATTCGAAAATTGCCGCCAGGTCACTGCCTGAGCTTCTCCGAAAGAGATGGTCTTAATGTGCAGCGATATTGGGATCTCGATTACCAACCCAAACTCGAGGGCAGCGATGACGATCTGGTCGACCAACTGGAACAGGAAATCATCGATTCGCTGCGGCATCATATCGTCAGTGACGTGCCAGTGGGCGCATTTCTGAGCGGCGGCCTGGACTCCACGCTCGTCGTCTCGATGCTGATGAAGCATGTCACTCAGGAGCCGATTCAGACCTTTTCGATCGGTCTGCCGTACCAACAGTTCGACGAAGCCCCCTATGCAAAAATGGTGGCCGAAAAATATGGCACCCACCATCACGAGCAAATCATTCGTCCATCGCTCGTTAAGGCCCTGCCGAAGCTCGTCTGGCACCTCGATGAGCCATCCGATCCGTTATCGGTTTGCAGCTATCTTATCGCTGAAATGGCTCGCAAGCATGTCAAAGTCGCAATCGGCGGCGATGGCGGTGACGAACTGTTTGGCGGCTATGATCGCTATTATGGAAACCATTACGCCGATGTCTATGCACGGATACCCGCCAGCGTTCGGAAACATATCGTCGGACCGCTTCTCGACCTTGTTCCGGATGGTCGTTGGTACAAAAGCAAGGCCCATCAGGTCAAGTGGTTACATCGGCTCGCATCTCTCAACGGTGGTGCACGATACGCCGCGAGCCTCGGCTACTTTTACTTTAGTCGTGTACAGCGACGCGACCTGTATGGCTCTGAAATGTCTGACGGGTTCGAGGATATGGATCCGGAAGCGCCGATCCGGGTTGCGTTTGAGCGGGCGCGTGCAACGGATATGGTCGACCGGATGCTTTACTCGGACAGCCAGGTACGCCTGCCTGACCACCCCGTCATGATTCTGGATCGCATGACGATGGCTCACTCGCTGGAAGCACGAAGCCCGCTGATGGACCATCGACTCGCGGAGTTTGCGGCTCGACTGCCTGTACGTATGAAGGTTCGGGGCCGCTCCCTGAGATACATTCAGGTTCGTCTTGCCGAGCGCTACCTGCCAGAGTCGGTCCTGAAACGACCGAAGCAGGGTTTTTCATCGGCATTACCTTATATGCTCAAAGAGGAATACAAGCACCTGTATCGAGTATTGCTGAGCTCCTCACGCCTTGCCGATGATGGCTTTTTTAGACAGGATGCGATCGATCGACTCGTCAACGAGCACAGCAGGCAGAAGACTGATCACGGCAATCGACTCTGGCTGCTGATTAACAGCGAGGTATGGTACCGAATGCATATCAAGGGTTGCAGCATCGCTGAGTTGGACGACGTTATTAACGCCACCCTCCCGGCAGCAGATAATGCCTCTGATCGTGAGAGTGGATCTACTCGGCTATAGTCATGCGCAAAAACAATCATTGAGCAGGGACATTGAAACACTGGCTAAAACTAATTGTCGCCATTTCGTTGTTTGCCATACTGTTTCAGCTGGTCGACTGGCGCAAAAGCGCAAGCATTCTTGCAAGCGCCTCTGCGAGTCTTACGATCGCCGCGATCGCAATGTCCGTGATCGGTCTGATACTGTCGGCCTATCGGTGGAATGTTCTTCTTCGCGCGCACAGTATCTGGATATCGCATTTGGACTCCATCCGTTTCTACTGGATCGGGTCATTCTTCAGTAACTACCTGCCGTCCAATGTCGGTGGCGACATCGTGCGCGCCACCATCGCGACACAGCCCGGAAAACTCGCGCAAGTTGCCGCCAGTATTGTCGTAGAGCGAATCACCGGGCTGACGGTGTTACTACTCCTGTCGGTCTGCGCACTATTGCTCAGACCCGAGTATTTCAGTGCCGGGGGCTTGTTACCGTTTCTCTGGGCGGGCGTAATATTCGCGCTGGGAATCATTTTCGCCTCCGCGGTATCCAGCGAACGGCTGACAAATCTAATCGATCATTTTGGCCACCGCGCTGTCAGGCCGCCGATACAAAAAATCATCGGAAAGATCGGAAAACTGGTGACTGCTGTCAATTACTACCACAATAAACCGCAGACCATCTTGCGGACACTGCTCCTTGCGATCGTATTCTACGGGACGGCAATCGCTTTTCAGTACCTGGTTATTACTGCGATTGGTGCGAATCTGCCGATCCGGGAAGTGATGCTGGTTGCCCCACTCATTCCGCTGGTTTCGATTATTCCATTGTCTTTAAATGCGCTGGGCTTGGCGGAAGGCGCATTCGTCCTGTTCTACACTCAAGCCGGCCTTTCGCCAACCGAGGCCCTTGCCGCAGCCCTGCTTCGCCGTCTGGTACTACTCCTGGTGTCCGTCATCGGAGGCCTGATCTGGATTTCCGACCGCCGGGATCGGATATCTGAAAATCCCGAGCGCAACAGATAATGAACCCGATGGAAAAATCGGAAAATTTTCTCGATTTTGTCTACGTGGGTGCCCCTCGCTGCGGGTCCACATGGTTGGCGGCTGCTCTGGAGGAGCATCCCGGCATCTGGATTCCCCACAACAAAGAGATCCATTTTTTTAATGACCGCCTGGTGTATCCGTTCGAATATAAATACCCGCGCGGGATCGAACACTACCGCACTTATTTCAATGATGCCCCGAACAATGTTCGGATCGGCGAGTTATCTCCGTTTTATTACTTTGACCCTCAGGCCGCGTATCGTATACATCAGCATTTTCCGCAGACGAAAATCGTGATTTTCCTGCGTGACCCGGCAGAAATGCTTAACTCGCTCTATCTGCTCCTGCGCCGCCGCGAAAGACGGGAGGCTACTTTAGAAGCTGAGTTGGCCAAAAACCCACAGTTACTGGACCTTGGTTTTTATCACCGCCTGATCACACCGTATTTTGACTGGTTCCCGAGAGACAACATATTCATAGCGGTCTACGAGAATTTCTTCGCTGACGAAGCAGCGAACATGCAGCGACTGTTCCGGTTTCTGAACGTCGATACTGGCTTTTTGCCTTCTGTCATGGGTAAGCGAGTCAACTGGTCGCAGGGTGACAATATCTCACGGGTGGAGCAGCTGCGAGGCCAAGTCATTCGCCTTTTGAATACCAAGCCTCTTATCCCGCTAAAGGAGATTCTGCACAGGCTAAAGATTAACCGCATGGACTACTCTGCCAGCTCGGCAAATGAGGGCAAGAAGGTCGATAAGCCGAAAATTAGACCGCAAACCAGGCGCGAACTGATCGAACTGTATCAACCGGATATAGAGCGACTCGAGGACACTTTGTCGCGAGATCTCAGCCGATGGAAAACCCCGTGAGCTGTGGAGTTCTCTCCAGAGACAATCAAAAAATTATTGGGCCGTCACGCCGGTCGGTGATTTGGGAGCAACAATGTCGCCGCTGGTGTTAGTCAAAAAAGCCCCCTCGATGCTGTTCCAGCGATCCTGGCCCGCGACCCCCGAGTAAATCAACACGAAATGCTTACCATCGGCACTCAGCCACTTGTTCGAAAAATTCCAGAAGAAGTCTACCTGCGGAGTAACGCCGGCTGACCACCTTTCGTAGAGCACGGTCGTCCACGGCCCCCACGGCTCCGCTGCATCAAAAATTCCGATATTGGATTCGCGTGACGCCATATGCTCGGTAATCAGCAGGTAACGATCGAGACCGGCGTTGTAGCTCGCACTAATGGTCCACCCAACACCGTTGTTGTCGTTGAAAACCGGCTGTCTTTGCTGAATATCTGAACTCCAGGTCGGTGCGTTATTGCCATCTAATCCTGTAAAGAACACATAAGCATTGCGCTCCATCAGCTGGTCTTTGGGTACCCGCATCAGGGTCACTTCACCTGGCTTCTGAACCTCAAGTTTTGAACCGACATTCTTGAGCTCGTTCGCGTACATGTAGACGAACCCGTCGCGCGCGCCCTGATAGCCCATGCCAAACTGCAAAAATGTCGGGTTGAAAAAGGCATGATTCCCGTTTCCGAACGCATCCGTGCCGTCGAATTGCCAGCTGGCTTCACTCCAGGAGCTGCCTTTGTCCGTCGATTTGTAGAGCTTCGAGTTATTATACCCCAGCGTCGCCGAACCCGGGCTCACCCACATGTAAAGGTCGCCATCGATCGCTATGATACCGTAAGACTTTCCGCCACAGGGTCCAACCTTCCCGCTACAACCTTCATCCCTACCCGCTTCATAAACATCAAAGCCACGGATCGCCTGTTTGTCACCCTCGATCCTGGAAACACCCAGAGAAGCCTTGGGTGAATTCTGAAATCCGGTCCCGTCCCCAAAACTGGTGTACTGATGGCCGTCGTCAGACCATGTAATCGGCCAGTTATCACTACCGTTAGCCGCCGTTTTCAGGGTGGCATTGAAATAAGTCACACCCGTAATATAAGAACTCACGGGATAGGGTGCGGCACTGACCTCAGCCCCTGCCATGAAGACAATAAATCCTACCCAAATTTTAAGGTTCGACGAATCTTTATACATTTAATACACCGCATTTTCCCCACCGGCCACCAACAAGACGGCACAGCACTCTTGAGTGATAATCCCCGTTCGCGAAACCGGCCTACCGGCGCCTCTCTACAGCCCTGCTATTAGAGCGGGATTCAACCTGATGAACCCTTCGTCACGATGTCCGACACTACAGACTATTATCGCCGAATTAAAGGCACGGGATATGAAATTAGACGCGCGTCACGTTTCACAAAATAGCCCCCTGACACTACGACCAGCGCTTTCCCCACTTACAATATCAGATCAATTCGGAAGCCAAATAGCGCGCTACATAATCACTGCTGCACAGTAGCAAAAGCCCCAATACCCAAAATTTGGTGAGTCGCGCCACCCGAGAATCAAACGCAAATAATTTTCGACAACGGTAAAAGCTGGTGTGGTTTTCAGGCTAGCACCCGGCGCCTTGCCGACGGTCGAATTTCATGCCGCATATGTCCCGACTTCTTCATCACTGAATTCCCTCGATGTCGCATAGATTTATCTTGACACTATTTTTTCAGTTCCAATTGCCCGGCAGAAGAAATGCTGAATATCTCGGCAATGGAAAATTAGCGAAATAAGCAATACTATTCCCCGTCATAATGCTTACTATCACTCGTAATGCGTATTCTGCACGTTCTCGACCATTCGCTACCTCTGCAAAGTGGCTATAGCTATCGCACAGATGCAATCCTGAATGAACAGGAGCGGTGCAATTGGGAGACGATTCAGGTCACCAGCGCCAAGCATACTCCCGCCGACAATGAATCAGTCAGCCAGGTCGGCGGGCGAATTTTTTACCGCACGAGTCAACCTTCGGTTTTTTGGCAGGCACTGCCAGTCATCAACCAGGCGGCCATTATCGCCACGCTCGCAAGGAGACTGGACGAGGTCATTCAGGACACGCGGCCCGATATTATTCACGCCCATTCACCGGCCTTAACGGGCATCGCTGCCCTCCGTGCCTGCAGGCAGCACAAGCTACCGCTTGTTTATGAACTCCGGGCGCTTTGGGAGGATGGCGCCGTCGATCTCGGCAAGACGAGCGAAGGCAGCTTTCGCTATCGCGCAAGCCATTGGTTAGAAACCTACGTACTGCGTAGAGCAAATGCTGTGACAACTATTTGCGAAGGGCTCCGGCAAGACATTATTAGCCGCGATATTGCGGCAGAGAAAGTGACGGTGATTCCTAACGCTGTTAACCTCGAAGAGTTTTCAGGTACAGCACCCCAGTCACGACGCATCGCGGAAAGTCTAGGTTTGTCCGGCAAAACGGTTATCGGGTTTATCGGCTCATTTTATCGTTGGGAAGGGTTGGACTTTTTACTTGACGCTCTTCCGGAGATTTCCTCTGCCAATTCGGATGCCGTCGTACTGCTGGTCGGCGGTGGGCCTGAAGAGGCGCGGTTGCGACGCCGCGCGGCTGAACTACAAATTGATGATCAAGTTATATTCACTGGCCGCGTACCGCACGCTGATATCTGTACGTATTATGACCTGATGGATTTGATGGTCTATCCCCGCCGCTCGATGAGATTGACAGAACTCGTGACACCTTTGAAGCCATTGGAGGCGATGGCGCGCGGGCGAATGCTGGTCGCGTCAAATGTAGGTGGCCACCGGGAATTGATCGAGGACAGCGTTACCGGGAAGCTTTTTGCGGCCGATGATGCCGAGGCTTTAGCGGAAGCGATAAATAGCGTGCTTTCGGAAAGAAACGATTGGCCATCAATGATAATCGCCGCAAAAAAGTTTGTTGCCGAAAATAGAACCTGGCAACGCAGCGTCTCACGCTATGCGAATATTTACCGAAATTTACTGAACGAGCTTTGACTCTTTCCCAACGTTCGCAATCAGACCTCACCGCGACTCGACACCGCCCCGCCCGGAGACGCCGCGATATTTCTTAGCCTCCAATCGCTCCGGGAAGCAGTCTCGATGGAAGATTCAAATTGATTGATTTTCTCATCGAGCAGAGTTTTCGTGACGATAACAATTGCAACTACGGAATAGAGTAAATCGAACATTGCGAATTCGAGAAATGCCGCGCTTACGCCAAACGCAAACAGACTTCCCTCGATCATATACCCATACGACTGATACTCCTTGAACCCGTATCGACGGGCTAATCGGCGAATTCTGATGGAACTCAGCCAGCAACTGATTCCGAGAGCCGCCCAAATGAAAAAAGTAACCAATCCATTCTCTGCCATCACTTCAAAATAACTACTGTGGACCCCGGTTTCGTACCCGTCGTCGATGGCATCCGGATTATATGTTTCGAACATCCAGTGCGTATCTCGCGTAATCTGAAAACCACCGCCAACCAATGGCCTGTCAAGCGCGAGCTTCCAGGCCGCCTTCCAAGCCGCAATCCGGCTCATTGCAGACTCATTTTCCTCGTAGGTCTCAAGGGTCTCCATTTTGTCGAACCAACGGTCCGGAATCTGACTAACCGCGATGGGAAGCGCAAGCACTGCGATGACGACGAGAACAGTCTTCTTGATAGGGCCCAAATGGAAAAATATCAGGGCAAGAACGACAAACAGACCCAACAATGCGCCGCGCGAATAGGTAAACACAACCGCCAGAGCGCTTAGCAAAAACGTAACCTGCAACAACCATTTCAACCATATTCTCTCCTCATCTACCGCTAGATAAAAAAGTAACGGTATAACCATATTCAACCCGAGACCCAGAGCCGTATTGTCAGCAATAAACGAGTGCTCCGGCCCAAACACCAAATAGTTACCGCCAGTGAGAATCGAAAACAGCCCACCCTTAAACCCGTAATATCCGATCGAGAACGCGACGACCAGGAGATAAATTCTGAGTTTCTGTTCGGTATCGACCAAATATATTGTCAGAAATGTAAGTATGAGAATTTTTGATACCAGCTGCCATTCCTGCCAGGCCCACTCTGGACGCAGGGCAAACACGGTCGTGATCGTAAGCATAGCCCACAACAAAAAAAGCAGGGTCGTCTCTCTTTGTCGCGGGAGTCTCGGCATTTGCCTGCTTCTCATGACCATGATGATGAAGCCGAGCAATGTAACAAATGCCATGATCTTGACAAATGAGAATTCAAATGCGAGGCCCCAGGTCAACCGGTGTGGATTCATAAGCCGAACCAGGCCGAGGCCAAAATTCCGACATAGGGCCGCGCCAAAATTATCGGAACTAGAGAAAACGCGATTGCGAATATAGCGATATCTCTGAATGCCATTCCGCACCTAGCTCCTACTTCACGTTCAAGTGATAATGATCAGCGGTCAGTTTCGAGCAGATCGTGGCCTGTCTCCGTATTGGGTGACTGACTGTCCTTCCATGACCCGGCTGCAATCAGCTTATTTCGCAGGCCCGGCAACGGATAACCCGAGTCGTAGGCCTTTTCCGCGTGCTTCCTGGCCATTTCATATTCTTCTAATTCGAAGTAAAGCAATCCGGCATTGTAGTTGACGTCAGGAGAATCCGGGTCAAATGCGAGCGCGATCACATATTGTTCCAGCGCGTCGTCATACCTGTCCATGTTATACAGATATATGCCATAAAGATGTGGCAGAGCGCCATCATGTGGCGCAAACTCCTGTGCTCGCCGAAACCAATAGTCTGGAGGCTGTTTAGGATTCGCGTTCTTAGGGATTTTGTTCTCACGTAACGAGAACTGCCAGAGCCTGCTCATTGAAATTAATGCGCGGTGATGATTTGGAAATCTGCCCAGGGTGTAGGAGATATCATCAATAACATATGCGCTTGTTTGCCCACTACGAAGGTTCTCGACATCGGAATTGAAGTGGACTTTCTCTACGATGGGCAGGCTGTCCCGGACGTGGACCGGGTTCGTGTAATCGCATGGAGGACAAGCCAGAGCTATTGATGCAGCCAAGAACGCTAAGCTAATTCCAAAAAATACTTGACTCTTCATCAAATCAGTCCGCACAGCGAGTATGTAATGCCCGTAAATATTATAATGGAATTGCAAGGCCATGCACGTGTCTTTAACTACCGACCAAAACTGCAAAACTTCCCGTGACCCACGACACGACACAGACCCGTGCCGTTATGGACGCTCGGTGAATTGCGCGACATAAGGTAAGTATTGTCTCCACACGTCGTAATTCTCCAAATGAATTATGTCAACCTCGCATGGCCGATTTGACTGCAACCTCCACTTTCTTCAACGATTCGAAACGCCAATGACGATTAAAAAAAGCGGGCAATCATTTTGTCACGAATTATCATAGAGATCCCATATTGGAGATCATTCGAATTGTCTGTACACTCACTGCACAGCAACCCTCCCACGACAAGCGGTAATACGAAGTCCATTGAAAAACTTCAATGAGAAGCGCTCAGCGGCATCCCGCCATCTCAAGGAAAAGATCCGCAGACCAATCGACAGATTATTTTTGCGCATAAGTGGCGATGCCCTATCTGATGCTTTCCATCGAATTGGCATTACCGGCTCCACGATAAGCGTTCATTCGTCACTCGGGCGATTGGGCTTTGTGCTTGGCGGCCCCTCCACGTTGATTCAATCTTTAATCGATTCCGTAGGACCGAATGGTTCGATTATGATGCCCACGTTTCCGATCAAGCTGTCGATGTACGAGCATCTGCAGGAAATGAAGCCGTTCGACTTTCAAAATGATCCGTCTCAAAACGGTATCGTTACCGAGATTTTTCGCCGCAGACCCGATGTTGTTCGAAGTCTCCACCCGACCAACCCCGTTGCGGTCCGAGGCGATCGCGCCGAAGAACTTATTCTTGATCATGAGAAATCTGACACTCCGTTTGGATTCGATACTCCGTATGGCCGCCTGGCTAACATGCAAGACGGTTACGTCTTGATGCTCGAGACTCACATCCACAGTTTTCTGCATCATTTGCAGGAGCGCGTTCGATTTCCAAATCTTTTTCTGTCTTCGAGACAGGAAGCATACTATTTTGATCGCCAGGGCAAGAAAGGCACGCTCGTCACAAAAGTACTGAGATCGAGAAGCCCGTATTATGTCGCGATTCCAT
>PVMK01183642.1_pt1 | contig 19746 bp, 20 predicted proteins | sample 1853481 | NCBI WGS metagenome assembly PVMK01 (sample SAMN08533507, study PRJNA380276) | Marine sediment metagenome, whole genome shotgun sequencing project. | reverse complement strand
CTTTCCTTTCGTTTGCCAATTATCAAAGCACAGGGAACTTGGTAATCTCCCGCCGGGAATTTTTTAGTATAACTTCCAGGAATTACCACCGACCTAGAGGGTATGAGCCCTTTCGTTTCAATAGGTTTGTCTCCCGTCACATCAATTATTTTAGTAGATGCAGTTAGTACGACATTTGCACCTAACACTGCTTCTTTTTCAACCCGAACACCTTCAACAACAATACATCGTGAGCCTATAAATGCGTTATCTTCTATAATTACCGGTGCAGCTTGTAATGGTTCTAAAACACCACCTATTCCTACACCACCACTTAAATGCACTTTTTTGCCAATTTGCGCACAACTCCCTACTGTAGCCCAAGTATCTACCATGGTTCCTTCATCTACATAAGCACCTATATTTACATAACTTGGCATCATAATTACACCTTTAGAAATATAAGCACCATATCGAGCTACTGCATGTGGGACTACTCGAATTCCTTTTTCTTTGTATCCGCTTTTTAATGGAATTTTGTCGTGGTATTCAAAAATACCAGCCTCCATAACTTCCATTTTTTGTATAGGAAAATACATGACCACTGCTTTTTTTACCCATTCGTTTACTTGCCAATTTCTACTACCCGGAATAGGTTCTGCACATCGAAGTTTTCCTTCATCTAATAACTGTATTACATCACGAATGGCTTTAATAACCTGGATGTCGCTTAAAAGAGATCTATCGGTCCAGGCTTTCTCTATAAATTGTTTTAATTGAATCATATAAAATATAATAATTTCACAAAGATAGAAGTCACTTTTAATTAAACCCTTATTTTTGCACAAAATATGGGACGATTATTAGCCATTGATTACGGAACTAAACGAACAGGAATTGCTATTACCGATGAGTTGCAAATCATTGCATCTGGTTTAACTACCGTTAATACTGCAGAATTAGTTCCATTTTTAAAGGAATATTTTGCTTCGGAAAAAGTAGAATTGATGCTAGTTGGCGAACCTAAACAAAAAGATGGTAGCCATTCTCAAGTTGAGGTTGAGATTAAAAAATTTTTGAAAATTATTTCAGAATCTTTTCCAAAGCTTAACATTGAGCGTAGAGATGAACGTTTTACTAGTAAAATTGCATTCCAGACTATGATTGATAGTGGTTTAAAAAGGAAACAACGTCAAAATAAAGCTTTAGTTGATGAGATAAGCGCAACTATTTTATTACAAGATTATTTATATAATAAAAAATGATATTACCCATACTTGCATACGGTGATCCTATTTTAAGGAAAAAGGGAAAAAAGATAGCCAAGGAGTTTCCTAAACTGGATGTTATACTCGAAAATATGTTCGAAACTATGTATAGCGCTAAAGGTGTAGGTTTAGCTGCTCCTCAAATTGGTTTAGCAATTCGCCTTTTTATTATTGATGCCACACCTTTTGAAAATGATGAAGAATATTCTGTTAAAGAAAGAGAATTTTTAAGCACTTTTAAGCAAGTGTTTATCAATCCTAAAATAGTGGAAGAAACTGGTGACGAATGGGCGTTTAATGAAGGTTGCCTTAGTATACCTGATATTCGAGAAGATATTTTTAGAAATGAAGATGTTAAAATTGAATATTATGATGAAGATTTTAAAAAACATACAAAAAAATTTAACGGAATAGTAGCTCGGATTATTCAACATGAATATGATCATATTGAAGGTGTTTTGTTTACCGATAAACTTACTCCACTTAAAAAACGTTTACTAAAAGGAAAGCTAGCAAATATTTCAAAAGGTAAAATTGATATTGATTATAGAATGAGATTCCCAAATGCAAAAAAGAAACGGTAGCATTCTTGGAATTATTAATTTAACACTAGATATTTGCCCTCTCAATTTTCCGAGATTAATAACATTACGATTATAAAATGAATTTAGAAAAAATATTATCAATTTCTGGGAAACCAGGTTTATACCAACTGATGAACCAAACTAGAACTGGATTTTTAGCAGAATCTCTCCTTGATGGGAAAAGGATTAGTGTAGGTGCAAGGCAAAATGTAAGTTTACTTTCTGAAATTGCTATATATACATTGACCGAGGAGTTACCCTTGCGTGAGGTCTTTATCAAAATATCAAAAAAAGAAAATGGAGGAGAGGCAATTAGTCATAAATCCTCTAGAGATCAATTAGAAGAATATTTTTTCGAAGTACTTCCAGATTATGATGAAGATCGGGTATACCCAAGTGACATAAAGAAAATAGTGCAGTGGTATAACTTACTTACTAAAAATGGGATCATAGATTTTTCTGAAGAGTCAACTCAAACTTCAGAAAAAGATGAAAAAGGAGTCGACACTAGTGAAGAGGAGTAAAAAATAAATGAATTCCAGAAAAGATCAACTTAAGGCATTAGATCGGTTACTTACCATTATGGACGAGTTGCGGGAGAAATGTCCTTGGGATAAAAAGCAAACCCTACAGACTCTAAGGCACCTAACCATTGAAGAAACTTACGAATTAGGTGATGCAATCCTGAATAACGATTTAGATGAAGTAAAAAAAGAACTAGGTGACTTACTATTACACATTATTTTTTATGCTAAAATAGGTAGTGAAACTAATGATTTTGATATTGCAGATGTTGCAAATGAAATTTGTGAAAAGCTTATTTCTCGTCACCCACATATATATGGCGATGTGATTGTAGCAAATGAAGAAGAAGTAAAACAAAATTGGGAAAACTTAAAACTAAAAGAAGGTAAAAAAAGTGTTCTTGAAGGTGTTCCCAAGTCGCTTCCTGCATTAGTAAAAGCTATCAGAATTCAAGATAAAGTTGCTGGAGTCGGTTTTGATTGGGAAGAACCACAACAGGTTTTCGAAAAATTACAAGAAGAACTCGATGAACTACAACATGAAGTTTCTGAAGAGAATACTTCAAAAATAGAAGAGGAGTTTGGAGATGTGTTATTCTCAATGATAAACTATGCAAGATTTTTGAAAGTTAATCCGGAAAATGCCCTTGAAAGAACCAATAAAAAATTTATCAAAAGATTTCAATATTTAGAATCAAAAGCAAAAGAAAAAGGAAAAACACTTAAAGATATGACCTTAGCTGAGATGGATGTGTATTGGGAAGAAGCAAAAAATGCTTAATACATTATATAAATATTCTGATAAAGTTTCCGTTTTAATTAAAATAGTTTAACCCTAACCCTTACGTAATTTCCTTATTTTTTTAAGCTTTGCTTTCCATACTTCAAGTTGTTCTTTTTGTTTATTGATTTTTTTGTGAACATCCTGAACGAGTGGGTTATTATCGTCCACATGTTGAAAGAAACCTAAATTGTTTTCTAATTGCCTTATTTCGACCTTAGATTCATCTACTTTCTTAGAAATAAAAAATTCTTCATTTCTTAATTTTCTTTCGTCATCTTGAGAAATAAGAGAAGTTAATTTATTTTCGAACTTAATCAATTCGATTTCTTTTTTATCTAATTTTAATTGTCCGAAAAGATTATCTAATTTTTTATTAAACTTTTGTTCAATATTACGTTTGTTATAAGGGACTCTTCCAATTTCTTTCCAAACAGCTATTTGTTCTTTTATTTTTTTGATATCCTTTTTATTATCTCCCTCAAACTTCAAGGAAGATAAATTTTCTAAAAGCTCTTTTTTTGCATCTAAATGTAAAAACTCTTCTTTATTAGCATCATCCTGTTTGGAATGTAAACGATTAAAATAATGATTGCAAACAGCTTTAAATTCTTTCCAAATTTTGTCACTGTCCTTTCTGGGAATGTGTCCTATATTTTTCCAATCATTTTGGATTTTTTTCATAATTGGGGTAATCACTTCAAAATCCTCGCTATCCTTATTCTCATCAGCTATCTTAATAAGTTCCTGCTTTTTTTCTAGGTTGACATATTGTTCTTTCTTCTGGCTTTTATAAAATGTATTTTTTTTCTTGTTAAAAGTACGTGTTGCATCCTTAAATAACCCCCATATTTCCTTATTACTTGAACGGGGTACTTTCCCGGCTACGAAAAATTGTTCACGAAGTTCTTGAACTTTTTTAATGGTATTTTGCCATCTTTGATGGCTTGGTTTAGTACTATTTGTTATTAAATTAATCTCATTAATCAGTTCCTTTTTTATCTCTATGTTACCTTCATATTCCTTTTCTAATTCTTTTTGATACAAATGACGTTTATCATGGATAATTTTAGTTGCGGCACTAAACTTTTCCCAAATATCATCACGGTATTCTTTGGCAACTGGACCAATTTCTTCTTTCCACATTTTATGAAGTAATTGTAACTCACGAAATGCTTTATTACTGTTTTCTTCTAAGGTTAATTCCTCTGCTTGACCAATCAATCTTAGCTTTTGTTCTAAATTATTCTTAAAATCACGATCTCTGAATTCTCTATCTAAATGTAGGATATCATAAAAATTCTCAACGTGATGATGATAATTATTCCATACGGTATTGTATTTATCTCTAGGAATTGCACCAGCTTCAAACCATCTTTCTTGAATGTTTTTGAAGTGCTTGAAAATAGTACTTGTATTTTCTTTTTCGTTAAATAAACTTTTTAATTCTTCTATTAGTTCTAAACGATTATTTAAATTAACCTTTAAGTCTTTTTTGAGGTTTATATAATATCTATTCCGTTTATCCTTAAATCCATAATAAATAGAATCGAATTCCTTTTTTAGATGTGTAGTGTAATAAAAATCAATGATATTTCCTCCTTCGGATAAGAATTCTTCTTTGTTTTTCTCTAATTCTTCATTGAATTTAGAATTGAATTCAGTTTTTATTTCTTCTACTTCATTTTTTATTTCTTGAACAGGTTTATCTTGGATAATCGTTTGTAACTCTTCTAAGGTCCTTTTCAGATAATTTGGTAAGATCCTTTTGAGATTCTTTTTTTACTTTTTCAACTTTGGAATCTTCTTCCTCTTCAGATTTTTCTTCAGACTTAACTATTGGAGCTACAACTTGAGCTTCAGCAACTTCCTTTTCTGAATTGTCCTTTTCTATTACGGTTACATCTTTATCTTCAATGACTGATTCTTTTTTATCTATTGAAGCATTGGGCTCTTCCTTTTCAATTACTTTATCTTCAGTTTCAACTATTGATAATTCATCTAAAACCACTTCAGTTTTAATATCTGAAGTTTCCTTTTCAGGTTTAGTTGCTTCACCATTTTTAATTGTTGATTCTACTTTCTCTTCAGGTATTGTAGATTTTTTCTTTTCTGAAGACTTTTCTGTTGTAGTATTAACGGCTTTTTTCTTTTCTTCTTTAACTTCTTTTTCTGACATGTTTTTCAATGTTAAGGTTCGGTCCCGAATGCACAGGATTGAAAGTGTCAAGATACTAACAACTGTTTAAATAGCAAAGGATGCGTCAAATTTTTAGAAATATTTTGAAGATTATTTATGATTTCCAAATTGACAAGGACTTCTTAGCTTGATATTCAAGCATTTTTAGTCCATTACTGACACGTGCCCCTTGTGCTTTACTTTTTTTCATAAATTGAGTCTCACGGGGATTATAGGTAAGGTCAAAAGCCAAGTGATCTTTAGTGAGATATTCATAAGGGATATTTGGATAATCATGAACATTTGGAAAAGTTCCAAGTGGTGTACAGTTAACAATTAGAAAATTTTGAGATATAATTTCACTATTTAAATCGGTATAGGAAATACTTTTTTCCCCTTTACTCCTTGAAACCTGAGTAATGTCAAAATCCATTGTATTAAGAACATATCTAATTGCTTTAGAAGCCCCTCCTGTCCCTAAAAGTATAGCCTTTTTTTCTTTAATTGGAAGGAATTCGATCAATGCATTTGCAAATCCGTAATGATCTGTATTATAGCCTATTAACACACCTTCTTTATTTATTTTAATGGTGTTTACAGCCCCAATCTTACTAGCTTCTTTGTCAATTTTGTCAAGTAAAGGCATCACACTTTCTTTATAAGGAATAGTAACATTTAGACCTCTTAAATCAGGGTTATTCTTAATTATTTCTGAAATTTGACTAACACTAGGGATATCAAAATTATGAAATGAATCTTTGGAGTTTTCTTGTTCAAATTTTATGGTGAAAAAAGTTTTGGAAAAAGAGTATCCAATATTATTCCCTATTAAACCATATTTAGCCATCTTTAAATGTTTTTACTTTATAATACATATCCAATCCTAGCAAGATAAATATTCCTACAATAATAAAGAAAATTGCAAGAAATATTTCGTGCGTAAATTCTGAAGGAAAAAAACGTTCATATCCAATTATTATTTCCCTTCCATTTGCATCGTGTAGAATATTACCAAATGCATCCTTTTCAATCTCTTTTGTTTTCCAAGGCCACACAACACCTAATGAACCAGCAATAAACCCTATAATTACTGCATTTGTGATTTTTTTAAAATGTTTTAATAAATAGGCTAGAACATGTGAAAGAAATATTAAGCCTGTAATAGAGCCCAATGTAAAAATCGCTAGAACTTTTAATAATCGCATTCGTGTCGTGTTTTCTAAAAAGCTGAAATCACCTTGAAATAATTCAGAAAAAGTGTCGAATAGAGAATTTACTGAATCTACTAAAAGCAAAACATAATTACCCATTAAAATAAGAATAAAGGAACCGGAAAGCCCGGGAAGTGTCATTCCAGAAACACTAATTATACCACAAAAAAATACAAAAAATAGATTATCGTTTTCTTTGGCGGGTTCTAAAAAACTTATACTTACACCTACAATAATACCCAATAAAAGATAGGATAAAAATATTTTATTCCATTTTCCAAAATCTTTTGCAATATGATAAATAGATCCAATAATCATCCCAAAAAAAGTACTCCAAACATAAAGTTCATATCTAATTAATAAAAAATCTAATATTTTTGAAACACTAAAATAACTTATAACCATACCTAGAATTAGGAGTCCTAAAAACCTTGCATTGGTGTATTGTAAAAAACTTTTACAGCCTCTATTGAAAAGTAAAGCAATGGCTTTCCCATTTATTTTTTGAAGTGAATAAATAAACTCTTCATAAAACCAACAACAAAAGCAACTATACAGAAACCCCTGGAACTTTGTTAGCAGTTCCCATAGCAACTCCTTTAAAAACCAACCAAAATTTATCTGATATAGATCTTGTAGCTGCCATTAATTGTTTTTTGTAGAGGATAATTTTTCTAATATGAATATGCTTAAAAAGCCTATAATCATAAATAGTACTGCGTAAATAATTTGGGGATCTTCTGTATAATGATTTGGGAGTATACTTCTTTCTAAAAAAGGAGTTTTTTCTCCATCATGATTTAAGCGATATTTAAGTACTTCTTTCCAGGGCCAAATTTTATTAAGTGCACCAACCATAAATCCCGTCAATATTGAAAGGATAAGATTTTTATGATATTCAAACATCCAGTTAAGTACTTTCGAAAATACTTTAATACCAGCGATAGCACCAATTCCAAAAACAGATAATTTAATAAACGCATTTGAAAAAAGTTGCCAATTCAGTTTTGTAATACCATCACTTAGTTGTGTAATTAATTCTAAAACCGATTGATAAGCACCTATAATCAATAAAATAAAAGCTCCCGAAATTCCTGGCAATATCATTGCTATAATAGCCATAAATCCCGCAAAAAATAAAAACCAAGTACTATCTGGAGAGGCAATTGGTTCTGCCAATGTGATTATATATGAAAGGACTATTGCAATAACCAAAACAACATAAGTGGATAATGACCAATTTTTTATTTGTTTTCCTATATAAAAAATGCTCGCAATAACTAATCCAAAGAAAAACGACCAAACCAAGGTTGGATGATTTTCTAAAAGTGAAGATATAAGTTTGGCAAAGGATAAAATACTAATTGCAATCCCAATTAATAATGCAGTTAAAAATGATAAATTATAGTATTTCCATATAGTAAGAAATCCTTCCTTTTTCCATTTGTAAAAAATCCCAAAATTTAGTTTATCAATTGTTTCTATTAACTCTTCATAAATACCCGAAATAAAAGCTATTGTTCCTCCAGATACTCCAGGAACCACATCTGCAGCGCCCATAGCTAAACCTTTTGCTGTGATAATTAAATATTGGAACAAATTACGTGAAGGCATTTTTTTTAATGTGTTTTTTCTTCTAATAAAGCTAAATTCCAAATTTCAACTCTATTCTCATGATACTATAATGTTGAGGATTTGGTAATTGATATTTAGTGCTTTAAAAGTATCAGCATCAAAAATACACAAATTATAGAGAAGGGTTTTTATGTCTTTTAATTATTTCACGAACAGTTTCAGATTCATAAACTGTTGGAAATAACTCTTCAATAATTATTAAATATGCAGGATCAAGACGAAGTGCATTTTTTAAATGGAATTCTCCTTTCCTATCTTCATTATTATGATAAAATAATCCGGACAAACGATATTCTATTTCGGCACATTCGGGATAAAATTCTGAGGCTTGAAAAAGATTGTTTGTGGCAGCCTCAAATTCACCTAGTTTCAACAATATATCATTTCGAGTTAACCAAGTATTGAGTTCATAGTTTCCCAGTTCTAATGTTTTTCGGTATCCATGTTCAGCCTCTTCGAACAAATTTAATCTATTGTTTATTTTAGCATAGCGCTTCCAATATAGTACGTTTTCACTATCAATATTGATTGCTTTATCTATATAGTAAAGTGCTTTTTGGTAGTTTTTACCTCTAACATAAAAATCTGTTATTGCTATCCAACCTTTATCTAATAAAGCATCTTCTTCTACACATTTATTAAAAAACTGTAAAGCCAATTCAGAGTTTCCTAACTTTTCATAGCATTTCCCTATACGTAATAAAGCAAAAGATGTAGGATCGTCAAGTCCTAATGTTACTGTGTAACTTTCAATTGCTTCAGGATATCTTTTAAGTTTTTCAAGGACTTTTCCTTTTTCCAAATAGGCACCTATAAAGGTGTCATCACTAATAATTGCAAAGTCGAATGCAGCTAACGCTTTTATATAGTCCTCTAAAATAAAATACTGCTTCCCAACTTGATGCCAAGCAACTTCACAATAAGGATTTTTATTCAAGAATTCATTTAAGTAATCTATAGCAGCTTCATGTTGCTCTAAATATTCAAAGCAATAAATTATGTTATATAAAGCTGAAAAATCTTCTTTATCTTGTTCAATACATTTAATAAAATAATACTTTGAATTCTCAAAATCTTCTAAAAATAAATATTCCATTCCAAGAAGTGACAGTACGTCAGATTCATCATTAGTTATTTCAAGTGCGATTTCAAGCATTTTTATTGCTTCCTTATGTTTATCACGACGAGAAAGTATGTTAGCCTTTTGAATATACAATTCTTCATTGAATTGTTCTATGGAGAATAACTCTTCTAAGAGTTCATCAGCAATGTCAAGTTCATTTTCAAAAACAAACATTTCTACTTTAAATAATTTAAGATTAATAGAAGTAGGATGTTGTTCAAGTCCTAATTTTGTAGCCTTTTTGGCGAGAGCTATCTTTCCATTTTCTAAATAATAATGAATTATCTCTTCAAACTCATTAGAGTCAAAAAAGAACACACTATTTGTTTTAAGCATGGATTCGAAGCGGGTAAGTGAGAAATTGTTATGCTCGTTAGGGCCTAATTGCATTAGCGGGTTTTAACGGTTTCTACTAATTTAAAGATACTAATGTACAGTAAAGTTCAATAGTTGTGCCATTATTGTTGTTAACGGACTTATCAACACAGGTATTCAAGGTTAAATAACTGTAAAATAATAAGGTAAGTGGTTAAATTTTAGAATTTATATCATCTAAGACTGCTATTAATATTTGGCAGCCTTCTTCAATTTCGTCTTCTGAAATGGTTAAAGGCGGTGTTATACGTACTGCTCTTGTCTCAAAAAGTAGCCAAAAAAGCAGTAAACCTTTGTTTTTACAAGTAAGAATTGTTTGTGAAGCTATTTCGGGGGTCTCCAATAAAATGGCTAGCATTAACCCTTTTCCACGTACTTCTTTTATGAGTGGATGTATCAATAATTTTCTGAAAAGCTTTTCCTTCTGAAGTGTCTTTTCAATTAAGTCACTTTCAGTAAGTTCTTTTAATGTTGCCAAAGCTGCTGAAGCAATAACGGGGTTTCCGCCAAAAGTAGTGATATGACCAAATTTAGGATGATGTGTCAAAAGTGCCATTAACTCTTTAGAAGATGTAAAAGCACCAATTGGCATTCCACCACCCATGCCTTTCCCTAATACTAAAATATCTGGAACAAATCCATAATGTTCAAATCCGAATAAGGCGCCTGTGCGCCCAAATCCTGGTTGAACCTCATCCAATATTAACAAGGCACCCATTTCGTCGCAACGTTCTCTAACTTTTTTTAAGTAATTATTTTTTGGAAGTATAAAACCTGCTCCTCCTTGAATAGTTTCTAATACTACTGCTGCAGTCTTTTTTGTAATTTTTTTTAAATCGTTTTCAGAATTAAATTCTATTGAATTACAATCGGGAATTAAAGGTTTAAATGCTTCTTTGCGCTCTTCTAGCCCCATTATACTCAACGCACCCATAGTATTTCCGTGATACGCTTTATTGGAATAGATCACTTCTTTTCTTCCTGTAGCTCTTCTTGCTAACTTCATAGATCCTTCAATAGCTTCGGTACCACTATTGGTAAGGTAGGTGGTGGTTAATGAATCTGGTAAATTTTCGGAAAGTAGTTTGGTAAGTGCTACTGCAGGTTCAAGGATGAATTCTCCATAAACCATAACGTGAAGGTATTTATCTAATTGATTTTTTATAGCATTTATAACTTTTGGGTGGCAGTGTCCAAGGCTACAAGCTGAAACTCCGGCAATGAAATCTAGATATTTTTTATGATTAGTATCAAAAAGATAACTTCCTTTAGCGTGAGAAATCTCAAGTGCCAATGGATGAGGTGTGGTTTGAGCTTGGTATATAAAAAAATCATCACACATTAAATGTCTTTTTTAGAGGAAGATTTATTATCTCCTTTTTGCAATGCATTTTTCCCATTATTAATAGGCAATTTGTCACCGGGCTTATTTTTAAAATCTTTTGGAGAGAGTTTTGAAGCTTCAGGAATTAGAATTTCATTTTCTGGGTCATCATTAAAAAATTCACTTTCATCTTTTGGAAGAGGAATACCTTTAATTTTTGGGAGAACAGGACTAGGCTTTCCCGCGAATAAATCTTCAACCTTTAGTAACCTTTCATCACCTCGCCAAATGAATCCCGGTAGAATTCTAGCATTTTCAGGAAATTGTGATGGCGGGTATAATTTCCCTTTAACTTGTTTGATAAAACGAATCCCTTTAATTTTTTGATTTTCAAGATACATTTGAATAGAACTACTAAGTGTATTATTAATTCCTACTAATTCTTCTTTCTCATTTCTTGAAAAAAAATATGACTTGAGTGTTTTTAATAATGTTGACTGTATCCAATACATTATTGGTAAACAAACCTGTAAGACGTTCTCCTTTTACTTGATTGAATCCTGCGCTGTCTTTTTGAATTAAAAACGCATTTTTGAAAACTTTAAGCGTATCGAGTTTATCTGTTATTGTATTTGAAAGTAAGTGAATTGTATCACCGGTTATTTGATTTTTACCACTCCACAGAACCGGATTACTTAGCATTTTTGTAATTCCTTTTTTTTCATTTAGAAAAATGGAGTCACATTTTCCACTGGCAGGCTCTTCCCCTGGCAGACCTTTTTTAAACATACGAGCTCTATAATATCCTTTTAATATTCTGTTCTCTGGCTTACCTGTAACACGTAAAGTGTCTGCGTGAACATAAATAGAATCATTATCTCTAATCGTTATTGCTACAGCTCTTTTGGTTATAAATAAAGAATCATTATCTCTGAAAACCTCAGCATAATGACCACGAATTATACTTTTGTTTAGTGTATCAATAATTTTAATATTATTGGTGGCTGAAGCAAAACTTCGGTTTCGGTCAAAGTAAATACTATCCCCATACATAATTCGATTGTTGTAATCTATACGAGAATTTTTAACAAAATAACCTATATCTGTACGGGTATTATAATATCCTCTTTCGCAATAAACGGTACTGGTTTCACTAACAATTGTTGACTCCCCGTAGAGATATGCAACGCCAGATTCTGAATAAAAATCTAATTGTTCAGAATTTATAGTATATTCTGGATTCTTAATAACCACATTAGATAAGAACTGATATTTCTTCGTTTCTGCAAAATAGCGTCCAACTCTACTGGTAAGTGTGCTTGCAGAATCTCTTACAGTTCCTCCACTACGATAAAAGGCTTGTTGTTTTAACCGATCAAAATATAATGTATCAGTTCGTAATGTTGTTTCAGGGTCCTTAAAAAACACATCACCACTGGCAAAAGCAAATTGAGTATTACCGTTATATTCACCGTATTTACTACGCATTGAAATACTGTCTCCTTGGACAATTTTTACATCTCCATAGGCTTTCACAAAGTTATCTTTTGTATAAACATAAGCTTGATCACACCACATTTCGACTCCTTCATGTATAATATATACTTGTCCAGAGTTATCTCTTGTATAAATAACTGCATCGGGGAATTCGGGTTTCTTTTCCCAATAACCAGATTTTATGGTGACCTGAGTTTTCTCTCCAGAAATATTATTGTCTTCTTCTTGTGCAGAAATTGTTATTCCGAAGAAAACTAAAAATAGGAAGACTATGTGTTTATATAGTTTCAAAAAAAGAGCTCTTTGTTAATTATAATAACGAAGATACTAAAGAAAATTATCTATGAATGGTTTGTGTTCTATCTGGACCTACCGAAACAATCTTTATAGGAACTTCCAATTCTTTTTCCAGAAAATCAATATAATCATTCAAGGCATCTGGTATTTGTGATGCATTATTCATTTTTGTAAGATCTTCTTTCCAGCCTTCCATTTCAGTATAGATTGGAGTTACATTATGTTCTTCGATATTATAAGGTAAATGTTGTATGGTTTCACCCTTGTATTTGTAAGCAGTACACACTTTAATTTTTTGAAACCGCTTAATACATCACCTTTCATCATCATTAATTGAGTTACACCATTAACTTGAACAGCGTATTTTAAAGCTACTAGATCTAACCATCCACAACGTCTTGGACGCCCGGTTGTAGCACCAAATTCATTTCCCACACGACCCATAGTTTCACCGGCTTTGTCAAATAATTCAGTTGGAAAAGGACCACTACCTACGCGTGTAGTATATGCCTTAAAAATTCCAAAAACATCACCTATTTTATTGGGTGCAACTCCTAATCCTGTACAAGCTCCTGCTGCGGTTGTATTAGAGGAAGTTACGTAAGGATAGGTTCCAAAATCGATGTCTAAGAGAGATCCTTGTGCACCTTCTGCAAGAATGGTTTTTCCTTCTTTTTGTGCTTGATGTAAATATTCCTCACTATCGATAAAAGTAAGTGTTTTTAAAACTTTTAAAGCTGCAAAGAACTCGGTTTCTAATTCCTCTAGATCGTATTCTATTTTAGATTTATAGAAATCGATCATAGCTACGTGTTTGTTAGCTAAAGCACGATATTTTTCTTTCCAGCTATCCATTTCCAAATCTCCAACACGAATTCCATTTCTGCCAGTTTTATCCATATATGTTGGGCCTATACCCTTTAGTGTAGACCCAATTTTTGCTTTTCCTTTAGACGCTTCTGAAGCAGCGTCCAACAATCTATGTGTAGGAAGAATTAAGTGTGCTTTGCGAGAAATATATAAGATATTTTTAATATCTAAATTATATTTTGATAGCTGATCTAGTTCCTTTTTGAAAATCACAGGGTCGATAACAACTCCATTTCCAACAATATTTAATGCGTTTTTATGAAAAATCCCACTGGGAATAGTATGAAGTACATGTTTTATGCCATCAAATTCAAGCGTATGCCCAGCATTGGGACCTCCTTGAAAACGTGCGATAATATTATAATTTTTTGTGAGGACATCAACGATTTTACCTTTTCCTTCGTCTCCCCATTGTAATCCAAGTAGTAAGTCTACTGCCATAAATAGATTGATTTTCCCCGAATGATCATCGAGTAGATTTTTTATTTCCGTAGAAATAAAGTGAATGATTTATTATTTCAATATTAAAAACTTCTTCAATAGTTTTTTTAATGGATTCGATACGAGGATCACAAAATTCTATTACTTCTCCATTTGAAAGTATGATATGGTCGTGTTGTTTGTCGAAAAAACACTTTTCATAATGAGATTGATTTTGACCAAATTGATGCTTGCGTACTAGCCCACAATCTAGCAATAATTCAATGGTATTATAAAGAGTAGCTCGACTAACCCTGTAGTTTTTATTCTTCATGTTTATATACAATGATTCAATATCAAAGTGATTGTCATGATCATAAACTTCTTGAAGTATAGCATAACGTTCGGGAGTTTTACGATGGCCATTTTCTTCTAAAAAAACTGTAAAAACATTTTTTACAATCGCTTGGTTCTTTGAATTTACCTTCATACTCATATCAATACAAACTTACTCATTTATAATCGGGTAACTTTATCAATACCACTAATTTTTTTTATATTTTTCACGAGGTTATTAAGTATAGTTTTGTTTTTAACAACAACAACAATTTTACCATTAAAAACTCCATCATTACTTTCAAAATTTACATTAATCATATTTATACTATGATTGTTTGAAATTACTTTGGTCACTTCACTTACGAGGCCTATAGTGTCAATTCCATATATAGCTAATTCAGCTTTAAAATCACTTTGTGTAGAATCTATCCATTTGGCTTTTAAAACGCGGTAGCTAAAATTACTCTGTAACTGCAGGGCATTTGGACAATTCTTTTTATGAACTTTAATCCCATCAGAAACCGTTAAAAAACCAAAAACAAGATCTCCAGGAATAGGATTACAACAAATGGCAAGCTTGTAATCCAACTTTTCTTCTTCTTTACCAAAAACCAGTTGGTCATATTTTGCAGTTAGTTCCTCCTTGTTTACATTTTCAGGTTTGCTGGGTTTTCTGATCCTATTTTTAAAAAAGCTGACAATTGCATTATTCCTGGATGCAACAAACTCCTTTAGTTTTTTGTTATCAATAATACCAGCTCCGACCCGATAAAATAAATCAAGACTTGTATTAATATTAAAAAAGATCACCAATTGGTTTATGGTTTTTTCATCTAGCGTAATTTTAAGTGACTTGAGTTTGCGTCCCAGAATAACTTTTCCATCTTTGGCTAATTGTTTTTTTTCATCATTTAGAGACGATTTTATTTTTGAACGCGCACGCCCCGTTACTGCGTAATCTAGCCAGTTAGCATTGGGTTTGGCTTTTTCGGAAGTAATTACCTCTACTTGATCTCCACTTTTTAATTGGTGACTTAATGGAACCAATTTTCCATTAACTTTGGTTCCACGAGTATGTAAACCGATTTCTGTATGTACATGAAATGCAAAATCTAATGCGGTTCCCCCTTTAGCTATGAGTATAGATCACCCATGGGAGAGAAGACAAAAATTTCCTTGGCATAAAGATTTAATTTAAAATCTTCCACAAAATCAATTGCACTTATTTCAGAATTCTCGAGGGTTTCTTGAAGTTTATCCAACCAGTTATCTAAAACAATATCATCTTTTTCCTGATTCTTGTATTTGTAATGTGCTGCAAACCCTTTTTCGGCAATTTCATTCATTTGTTCACTACGAATTTGCACCTCTACCCATCGTCCCTTAGGCCCCATTACCGTTATATGCAAAGCCTCATATCCAGTAGATTTTGGTGAAGAGATCCAATCACGAAGGCGTGTGGGATTAGGTCGAAAATGATCTGTAACTATGGAATATATTTTCCAAGCATAAAACTTTTCATTTTCTGTATTACTTTTATAAATGATACGAACTGCAAATTTATCATAGACCTCCTCGAAAGTTACATTTTGAATCAACATTTTTCTTCGGATAGAAAAAATTGATTTTGGCCTCCCTTTTATTTCATAGTCTAGTTTTTCAACATCTAAGGAAGTTTTAATAATTTTAGTAAATGTATCTATATATGCATCTTGTTCTTCTTTGCTATCTTTTATTTTGCTCAGGATATCACTATAAACTTCAGGTTCTGTATATTTTAACCCTAAATCTTCAAGTTCAGTTTTAATATTATACATCCCAATACGGTGGGCGAGTGGTGCATAAATATATAGGGTTTCTGAAGCAATTTTTACCTGCTTATGGGACGGCATAGAATCCATTGTTTGCATATTATGCAAACGGTCTGCAATTTTTATAATAATAACCCTGACATCTTCATTGAGGGTTAGTAACATCTTGCGAAAATTTTCAGCCTGTAATGAAATATCTTTATCTGAAGAAAGATTAGAGATTTTGGTTAAACCATCCACAATTCGAGCTACCGTTTCACCAAACATTTGCTCAATATCGGCTAAAGTATAGGCTGTATCTTCTACAACATCATGAAGTAGTGCAGCTGCTATAGATGTTGCATCTAGGCCTATTTCGGAAGCCACAATTTTAGCCACTGCAATGGGATGAAAAACATAAGCTTCACCCGATTTTCTGCGCTGATCTTTATGAGCATCAACAGCCACATCAAAGGCACTTCGGATTAACTTTTTGTCCTTAGTTGTAAGTGTACGATAGCTAATTCTTAGTAACTTTTTGTACTGCTTTTTGAGTTCCTTTCTCTCTTCTTTTAGGGCTTCTTCAGTCATAAATTAAAAATACAATAATGATTGAAATAAACAACTAATATGTGAAAAGATATTATCGACTTAAGTTAAATTGAGATATGAAAGTAGAGAGTAAAGAGAGGGGTTTGACAGAGGCAATTTAAAAAAAATCGTTATTCCTATATTCAGTTCATTTTAAACGCTAGATATCATGTTTATTATGAACAATCTTATTCATTAATCCATTTTTTATTTCATCAAATTTCTATATCGTTGTAAAAGGGTGGGATGGGAGTAATGTGCAAAAACATAACTAGGGTGCGGTGTGAGGTTGCTCAGGCTGTTTTTAGACAGTTTTTTTAATCCTGAAATTAAAGGTAGTGCCTTAAAAGTGTTTTTAGCATAATTATCCGCTTGATATTCAAACTTTCTAGAAACTAAGTTCATTAGTAAACCTGTAATTTCTGAAATTGGACTGTATAAAACTCCAAATGCAATTAATCCAATATGAAAAGAAGGCTGAGATACGTTTAAAGCTTCAGAAAGAGTCGAGTTACCCACAAAAAGTGAAAGTAACCAAAGTGTAAAGCCAGCAATACCTATAGAAGTTATCAAGTTAAAAATAACGTGTTTCTTTTTATAATGTCCCACTTCATGAGCCAATACTGCAACAATTTCATCTTCTTCTAAATCGTTGATAAGTGTATCATAGAGTGTAACTCTTTTTTCTCTCCCAAAACCTGAAAAATATGCATTGGCTTTGGTGCTTCTCTTGGATCCATCAATCACAAAAATTTTATCTAATGCAAAACCAACATGAGTAGCATACGCTTCAATTTTAGATCGAAGAGAGCCTTCTTCCAAGGGTTTTTGCTTATTAAATAATGGGACGATTAACTTGGCGTAAAACATATTCATGAAAAAGCTGAATGCAGCAATAATTCCCCATGCATAGAGCCAAAAATATTCACCTGTAGATTCATAAAACCAAACAATTATGGCTAATAATGTGCCACCAATTATAGCAATCATTAACCATCCTTTAATCTTATCAAGTATAAAAGTTTTGGTGGTAGTTTTATTAAAACCATATTTTTCTTCAATAACAAAAGTTTGGTAATAACTAAAAGGAGTACTTAAGAGATCACTTGCAAACATGATAATACCAAAGAAGATTAATGCGACAATGATATTATTGTCGGAATAAGAACGTGCCCATTCATCCACATAAGCAAAGCCATCAAAGAAGAAAAATGCTATGGTCACAAAGAGTGAAATAAAAGATGCTATTGTTCCAAAGCTATGATTTTCTCTTTTATAATGTTGCGATTTTTGATACTCTTCTGGGTCATATACATCATTTAATTCGTTGGGAATAGGATCATTATAATGTTTTGCATTTAATGAATCTAAGATTTTATCAACGATAAAACTGAGGATTAATATTCCTATTATTATGTAGAAAAGGATTTGTGAAGTCATAGAATAAATTCCAAATATTAAAAACCAAATTCCAAAGTTGTGATTTGGAATTTATAGTTTGGGATTTGTGATTTTCGATGAAAATCACGCTGTTTTTAGGCTTCAAATATATAACATCCCCATAAATCCTCCTTCAAAAGAGGAAATTATATTTGAAATGAAATTTTTATTTAAAACCACGCTGTCTTTTCGCTTCAAAAATTAAAATACCTGCAGCAACCGAAACATTCAAGGAATCTATTTCTCCTTGCATAGGGATACTTATATTTTGGTTGCTTTCTTCTCGCCATTTATTAGAAAGACCTGTTGATTCTGTACCTAAAACAATAGCAGTACTTTCTTTAAAATCGCAGGAATAATAGGGTACAGATTCTTGTAATATGGCACTAAATATGGAAATGTTGTTTTTCTTTAAATATGATATTATTTCTGAAGTATTTCCTGTTGCAATAGTATTTGTAAATAAACAACCTACACTACTCCTAATTATATTAGGGTTGAATACATCTGTTTTTGGATTGGCGATAATAACTGCATCCAGATTAGCTGCATCAGCTGTTCGCAATAAAGCACCTATATTTCCAGGTTTTTCAGGAGCTTCAGCAACAAGAATTAGCAGATTTTTGTCCCGATAGCTATTGGAATCAAGTATCAGGTTTTCTAGAGATAAACTTTTTGCCTCTGCAATTGCTATCACTCCTTCGGTAGAGGTACGGTATGCTATTTTTTTATAAATGTCTAAAGAGATTTCTATAAGTTCTGTTGCTTTATCAATATTCAGATATTGAAATTCTTCTTCAGAAATTATTTCAGAACAATAAAGTAAGGTCTTAATCGAATAACCTCCTTTTAGTGCAAGTTCAATTTCTCGTCGCCCTTCAATGATAAATAAACCAGTTTTTCTGCGTTCACGGGATTTTTCCTGAAGCATCAATACTTGTTTGATCAATGGGTTTTGAAAGCTGGAAATTTGTTTTTGCATTTTTAGAATAAGTGGATGAAAAAGATATAATATATCTTTTCTTATTGAATTATTATTTTTTTATCAATCCCGTGTTTACTTAAAGTTTTATCCAAAAATAACACTTCTATACCTACTAAAAAACGCCATCTATTGATAAATACACTAGAAGTTTCATTTTCTAGATTTGAAGTTACTCCGGGAAAATTAAGCGGTTTGGCAATTTTTGATTTTCCTCTGGAATACACAGTGCCTAAAATAAAATTTGCCCATTTATGAGATACATTAATTCCAAAACCATAATGAGTATAGTTTGTCTCAAAATTATTCTCGTCATCAGATTGGTTAATAGCGTCAAGTATAGTGGAACTTGAGATAAATGGAGAAAAATCGGTTGAAAAACTACCGAAAACATTTACTTTCTCGACGATATAAATTTCAGCTCCTAAACCAAAATTTACTAAAGATTTTAATTCTTCAGAAAAATAAATAGTAGGCAAATCATCCTCTGTTTCACTCTCAAGAGGAGGAATATCTATTCTGTCATATTGGTTAGTT
>PVMK01127700.1_pt1 | contig 19746 bp, 15 predicted proteins | sample 1853481 | NCBI WGS metagenome assembly PVMK01 (sample SAMN08533507, study PRJNA380276) | Marine sediment metagenome, whole genome shotgun sequencing project. | reverse complement strand
AGGATCTTTGTTCTCGTAATTTATTGCAGGGGTAAACACACCATGATGAACGGATAAATCCGTTGCCATTTTTCTTGAATGTTTTAAAGAAATATAATCGGTTGGATTAAAGGGCTGAATCTCTGAAGCAATCCTGCTTTTGTGACCGTCAGGATTAAACGTACTTGTTTTTCTAACACCGGAGACACCTGAAACCAGAGATTGGCAAAAACTTTTGCGGCTGCACCCTATTGAAGAAAAAACACCTATGCCTGTTACAACTATAGCGTCTTTCTCATTCATTTATCACCATATAAACTGTCAATAGTCTCTGCAACCAGTTCATCAATAAGTTCTTTAACAGAAACTATCTTTTCACACCTGTATGCGTTTGAACCGGCAAAGACAAAGGCTTCATCAACTCTACCTTCTGCCGCAGTTGCAAGCACCTTTGCTATACAATATGGAGCTGTCTTTGGGTTGCACGACCTGAGGCAGCGGAACTGACATTTAAAAGGTATTGTTTCTCCATTTTTTATTCTTTGAACAAAACCACTGTTTATAACTCTTCCGGGCAAACCCACCGGACTTTTAATAATAGTTATGTCTCCCTCTTTTGCATTGAGGTATACCTGTTTAAAATTATCATGCACATCACATTCATGGGTACAAACAAACCGTGTTGCCATCTGAACACCTGAAGCACCCAATTTAAGAAATCTCGCAATGTCTCCCCCTGTATATATGCCTCCCGCAGCAATAACAGGAATATTAAGACCCAGCTCCTTAATTTTTTCAATAACCTCAGTAACAATCTGTTCCAGAGAAGATGTTTTGCCGCTGATCACATCATCGGGGTTAAAACCAAGATGCCCGCCTGCTTTTGAACCTTCAACTACGACCGCATCAGGAAGCCTGTCATAATTTCTTTTCCATTTCTTGCAGATCACCTGCAATGCTCTTCCCGATGAAACAATGGGAACCAGCTTTACATCTGAACCCATAGTGTATTTTGGTAATTCAAGAGGAAGTCCTGCGCCTGAAATAATAAGATCAACACCTTCATCGGCAGAGGCCCTTACCAGGTTTTCATAGTTGGAAAGAGCAACCATAGCGTTTACACCTATAACGCCATTTGTTTCTTTTCGTGCTTCCCTGATCTGAGCCCTTAACTCCAGTTCATTTAATTTGGAAAACTGCGAACCCGGAGCATCTTCAAACTTCCCAAGCCCAACACTTGCAATTACACCCACTGCACCCTGGTTGGCAACAGCAACCGCAAGTCCAGCTCTTGATACTCTAACCCCCATTCCACCTTGGATTATAGGAGGATTTATTTCTAAATTTCCGATGTGCAAGGAAGGTAATTTATTTTTACTCATCTGTCTTTTCTATTTTCTTATACTGAAAGCTTCGATTTTTATTAAATAAATATAACATAGTTTGCTGCTAAATAGCCAAAAAAAGTTTGTTTTTTTAATTTACAGCAAAAATTATTCAATGTGAGTTCTTAAAATATATGTATATGGCAGGACTTGGTATTGAATTTCTAGGGTTCCACATGCAAAATTTTATAGAGAGTTACAATTTATTATTTCCAGTAACATTAGTCAAGCAATAAGATCTTTGAATAAGATTTTTGAATTATATATCTCTGTATACGATATCCATGCTTTTTCAGATAATCACCCTAACTTTATCTAACGTTTTGATTTATCATTATTTCTTTACAATTCAAAAAATTTAATAATTGCAAAAATACTCAAACTTATGCATAATCGTTGCGCTGAAGATAAAAAACACTACAATCAAAAAGCTATTAATTTGATCATACTATAATCTTAAATTTTATTTCAAACAGCATAAATGCCAAAACAAAAGACCATATACACCTGCTCTCTGTGCGGATATCAGTCACCTAAATGGCTTGGGAAATGCCCGGATTGCGATCAGTGGAACAGTTTTTACGAGGAAGTCAAAACCAGTCCATCCAGATATTCATCCCTTAATCCTGAAACTTCAAACAGCAGTCCAACCCCCATAAATGAAATAGTATTAAACACAGATAACAGGATCTTAACAGATATTAAAGAGCTGGACCGTGTACTGGGCGGTGGACTGGTACAGGGTGCAGTTGTTCTTATTGGCGGCGACCCTGGAATCGGAAAATCAACTCTGGCGCTTCAGGCCATTACAAAACTGGCTTTTAAAAAAAATAGCGTGCTTTATATCTCCGGTGAAGAATCATTAAAACAGCTTCGCATGCGTGCAGAAAGGCTGGGAAGTCTGCCTGAGAATCTTTTCATCCTTGCTGAAACCTCACTTGAGAAAATCATCCAGGAAATAAGAAACATTAAGCCTCAAATTATTATCATTGACTCTGTGCAGACAGTATACACCTCAGAGCTTGAATCTGCTCCGGGAAGCGTAAGCCAGATAAGAGAGACCTGTGCTAAGCTCATAAATTTGTCAAAAGAGACCGACACCTCAGCTTTTTTAATAGGCCATGTAACTAAAGAGGGAGCAATTGCAGGACCGAGAGTACTGGAACACATGGTGGATACGGTTCTCTATTTTGAGGGAGACCGGGGACATTCATACAGAATCCTTCGTGCGGTCAAGAACCGTTTTGGATCAACCGATGAAATCGGCGTATTTGAAATGAGTCAATCGGGTCTGTCTGAAGTTAAAAACCCATCCGAGCTGTTCATCTCAGAACGCCCTGAAAATTCATCAGGCTCTGTAGTGGTACCAAGTATCGAAGGGACTAGACCAATCCTGGTTGAGATTCAGGCTCTGGTTACGCCGACTTCTCTTTCCCTGCCGAGAAGGACAGCCATAGGACTTGACAGTAACAGAGCATCTATCTTAATCGCGGTTATTGAAAAAAAGCTTGGAATAACCATGTCCAATCAGGATGTGTTTTTAAATGTTGCCGGAGGTGTTCGTTTAAATGAACCTGGAATCGATCTGGGAATAATCACCGCAATTGTTTCAAGCAAGCTTGACCAGCCTGTCCCATCAGATACTGTTATCTGCGGCGAAGTCGGATTAACAGGAGAAGTAAGAAGCATCAGCCAGACATCAGTAAGGATAAATGAGGCTGAAAGACTTGGCTTCACAAAATGTATCCTGCCTAAAAACAGCTTAAAAAACACTCGAGAACAATCATAGCATTAAAATAAAAGGCATCGAAACCATCAGTGAAGCAATGGAATTGATTTTTAAAATAAAATAAGCTTCACAAATAAAGATATCAGCTTTGAAAGGAAACATTATTGTGTCATCTTTAATTGCCCGCGGAGGTTATCCTGTATTACTGACTGTATTTGCTATTGCTTATTATTTTTTGCGGCAGGTTTTTTTGCGAACGGCCAGACTGGATCTTTTTTTAAAATATGTTCTACTGTCTGTTTTTTATTTTTACTGTTTTCTTTCTATTTTTTCAGAGATCCTGAAAGAGACACAAAAACTGACCCAAATATTATAATATGTCCTGCTGACGGTCTTGTAATAGACATTAGAGAAACTACTGAACCCCTCTATTTTAACTCTGCCGCAAAAAGGGTGAGTATTTTCATGTCGGTTTTTAACGTTCATGTCAACAGGTCTCCTGTTGACGGAAAAATTAAATTCATGAAATACAATAAAGGCAAGTTCATTTCCGCATTTAAAGAAAAAGCATCAGAGGACAATGAAAACCTTTTTGTCGGAATAGAAGAAAATAGGGGGGGAGAATAAAATAGGGGTAAAATTCATTGCAGGACTTATTGCCCGCAGGATAATGTTTTATAAAAAGATGGACGATGAACTTTCCCAGGGCGAACGTATAAATCTGATCAGGTTCGGATCCAGGGTGGATCTATTCTGCCCTTTGGATACTGAAATACTGGTTAAAAACGGAGACAAGGTTAAAGCTGGAGAGACAATAATGGGGAGGTTCAGCTCTAAGTAAACTGAATGTTTTTCTTTCTGCCTTTACTTTCGATCTCACCGATAATATAGGCTTTTTCATTCAGGCCTTTTAACCTGATCATAATCTCATCCGCATCCTCAGCCGGAACAACCAGAACCATACCTATACCGTTATTAAAGGTCCTAAGCATATCCTCATCATCTACATTACCTTTATTCTTCATATATTCAAATATCGGCAATATATCCCAGGAACTCATATTAATATTTGCTCTGCATTCTTTTGGAAGAACACGAACAACGTTATCCAAAAGCCCACCGCCAGTGATATGGGCTATTCCATTTATCTGGAAATCTCTCATAATGTTTAGAACTGTTTTCACATATATCTTTGTCGGTTTTATCAGCTCTTCTCCAACTGTGCAGCCCAGTTCATCAACATAATCTTCCGGTTTCATTTTCAAGTGATCAAAAAAGACCTTTCGCACAAGGGAAAACCCATTACTGTGAATCCCGCTTGAGCCAATACCAATAATCTTATCACCAACAGTAATTGAAGAACCGTCAATTACTTTTTCTTTATCCACTACACCAACCACAAAACCGGCAACATCATACACACCATCCTCATAAAAGGAAGGCATTTCAGCTGTTTCACCTCCGATCAAGGAACATCCGGCCTGTTTACAGCCTTCAGCAATTCCCTTTAAAACATCTTCAAGTATCTGGTGATTGATTTTTCCTATTGAAATGTAATCAAGCAGAAAAAGGGGTTCTGCACCCTGGACAATAATATCATTAGCACACATTGCAACAAGATCTATTCCAATGGTATCATGCTTATTTATCATACTCGCGATTTTAAGCTTTGTCCCTACCCCGTCTGTTGAAGAGACAAGAACAGGGTTATCATATTTCTGTTTATTAAGCGCAAACATTCCGCCAAAACCGCCGATACTTGAGATCACCTCAGGCCTGAAAGTCGGTTTAACAATTTTTTTCACTGAATCCACAAACTTGTCAGCAGCATCTATGTCAACGCCAGCATCTTTATAGGTAAGTTTTTTATCCATAGTCGTCGTTAAACCCTTTAATTGTTTTTTAGATCCTGTTAATACTACTAATATACCTAAATTTTTATAATATTACCAGACAAGAAATGATAATTTTCTGATTTTAATCACAACAACTACGGACAGCTTAAGACTAAAAAACTATAATCATAAACTATTAGCTATGTAAATAAATACCGGTTAATGTTATTTTGACACAAAATCTAAAATTCATGACCCGTTAAGGTTGTGTTTGATTTTGTATTTGATTATTTATAGTATTATTCATCAATCAGAAGAGAACCTAAATAGCCGTAGGATACCGTTCAGGCATAGAAGTCAGCACCACCAGATGTTGAAGTGCTTTAAAAATTTAAAAAAAAGCAGCGGCCATTGCTGACCGCTGCTTTTATAATATCCGATTGCCAGTACAGCTCCACGACTACATTCTTTAAAAGAGCATTAAGGCAACGTCATTAACAGAACTTATTTTTTAGTACCACCATGAACGGCACGCATGGTTTTAGCCATTTCCTTTATTTCACCCAAATCCTTTGTCAGCATGGCCCAGCCATACCAGTAGGCATAATCCGGATTAACATGGAAAAAGGCCTGATAAGCGCGCATGCGGTGCTTCATGTACATTTCAAATAAAACCTGGTCAATATGAGAGACTTCCAGATTTTTTGCGCCTTCGGCTCCTCCGGTCTGCATAAAAAACAGAAAATCAGGATAAGCAAATGCGTAGTCAGCCGGTTTTTTGATAATACCGTCACGATACAGACCACCAACAACTTCAATCGCCTCTGCCATTAAACGGTCTGCGTCCTGCAAGATTTTGTCACCCATGCCCAGCTGTTCACGGGCATAAGATTCTGAATGACATTTGGTGCAGGTCTTGATCATCTTGTCCCGCTCTGTCTGCCAGGCTTCCTGAGTCAGGCGGGCCATATCAGCGGCCTTGACAACCTCTAGCCGGGCAGTGGGTTTACCGGTTTCAGGATCCAGTACGCCCAGCGCTTTCAGAATAGTCACTTGATCAGCTGCCCACTGTTTATCCTCAGGCAGAGGAAGACGGACACCTAAAAATCCCCAGGCTGTCCGGTTTTCATGATTTCCATCAGACATATGACAATCCTGACAGGTAGGTGCTGCAGCGCCTTCGGGTAAATCACCTTCTTTTTTCATTGCATAGCGTGCGCCGTGTTTCGAGCTGCTCCACATTTCCCACTGGGGATGATCATAACCCATATGGCATTGCTGGCAGGCTCTGGGGTTCAGCGCTTCTTTTTTAGAAAAAGTATGACGGGTATGACACTCATCGCAGGAATTGTTCTGATATTTATATCCCTTTGCACGTTGTTCTTTCTTCTGTTCCTCGGTTTTAATCCCCATATTATGACACCCGCCGCAGCCGCGGCCGCCTTCCATTAAAATATCAGGTTCCACATGGGTAATGGGAAGAGCATTTAGGGCTGCCCAGCCCATATTGTGCTTTCCTTTTGTAAACTGATTAAACTGTTCTTCATGGCATTCAGCACAGACCGCTTCATCTGGCATTTGAGCCAGTTTCGCATCATCTTTAGTCGTATGCTTCTCACCATGGCAGGCTGAACAGGTTATATCATTTTCCTTATGCAGGCTGACTTCCCAGTCTTTCACTTGTCCAGGCGAAATATCGCGATGACAGGTTATGCAATTTTCCAGGTCTTCAGCCATAACCGGCATAGATAAGAAAGCGGTCATCACTATACATCCCAGTATTAATATTAATCCTTTCTTCATAATTCTCTCCTCTTGTTATTCATTAATTTCATTTTAATTTACAGACAATATACAGATGTCCATGAAAAATCAACTCATATTGCCAAAGACATGAACAAAAAAAAGCAGACACCAAGAATATATCTAAAAAAATAAAGGGGCAACATCCTGAATATTTCGATACTCACACATTCTTTATTTAGTAAACAATTTAATTATTTCCAGTAAAAAAGGATGCTCCTCTTTAAACATTAATCCGTTCGTAATCTACCCATAGCATTAACAAAACACAACAGTCAACCTCAAACAAGTTAATATTAATCTCTTAACACACTTCGAAAATAAATATAAGCGATAATAATGTTAAATATTCTACTTTCTTCTGCGGGTTAAGCTGCATGGAATAAATATTATTGAAATATTTAACACAATTTAATATAAACTGTTAGGGTTAACAAATTTTAAAAATTTATGGGGCGAAAAATGAAAATAGTCTTTTATGATATTGAAACTTCCGGGTTAATTCCAAACAAGCATGACATTATTCAGATCGCAGCTATCGCATTCTCCATAGAATCAGGGAATTGGAATGAGCTGGAAGAATTCGAAATCAAGCTGGAGTTCAACCTTGAAAAAGCAGATCCGGATGCGCTGGAAAATAACTGTTATGATAAAGAAGTGTGGGAGAATGAAGCCATACCTCAAAGAAAAGCAATTAGGGTTTTTTCCGATTTTTTAAGAAAACATTCAGATGTTAAAAGAACAGGGAAAAAATCAGGTAAAGCGTTCTTCTGCTGCAGAACGGCCGGTCATAATATAAAGAACTTCGACGACCCTTTTGTCAGAGCTTTTTTTAAGAGAATGGATGTTTTCTGCCCAATGGACTTTATGGAAGCATACGATACGATACAGCTGGCGTTGTGGGAATTCGGACTTAAGAGGACAGGTTCTGTCCCGGAAAACTATCAGCTGGGGACACTATGCAACAAACTCGGTGTCCCCCTGGAAAACGCACATGATGCCTTGTCAGACATCCGGGCAAATTCAGAACTGGCAAAGGCTATCTTAAACTTTTCATAACTGACCCCTTTGTTTTGCCTGACAGCTTATCATCGTTTGGAGATGAATTTAGAATTTGGGTTTAAAAATAATAAAAAAGTTCGAGCTGCAAATAATCGTCATTTCGCAGATCATGAATTATATCACTGGACGAAGAATCCAGTATAAAAAACGCATTGAGGCTGATTCTCCAGTGATCGGAGATCCTCCTGCTTGCTTCTAGCGTAAAAGTAGTACCTGCGCTGTTTAGATCCTGAATCCACCCCATCAACGCCTCAGAACTTGCGGCATCATTAAACGCAACCCGAGCACCCATCATTAAGTCATTATCAAATCCGGTTGTGCATTTATTACCTCTGTCATCATAGGCCCACTCGGAAATCACTCCCAGGTCAATTCCGCTTGAGGCAATATTAATAAATGTGTACTCAACACCACCTACATATGCAAAAAAATTTTCGCCCTGCCCGGACCTGTGAAGTGCTTCAAGCTTATAAAGCCAGCTCCCATACACTGTCTGAACATCAATACCGGTCTGGTTAATCTGATCGTAATATGGGATCAATCGCGACCGGCCTCCAGAATTAATCTTTAAAGAAAAGGTGGGTTCTCTGGCGGTTCCGGCAAAATGGTAAATCCCAAAATCCCACTCACCCAGGGTATTGCTGTAACGCATGGCCAGATCTATATTATACTGCTCTGCTGAACTTTCATATTTTGCATGATCGGTATCAACCACTATCCCGGATCGAAGACGGCCTCTTCTCCCCGGGAATGTGCGCTCGCGAAAAAAAGGCAGAATAAACATATCAACCACACCCCATTCACGGACAAGTGAAAGATGCGCCATTGGCTGACCCAGTTTTTCCTCACCATCAAGATGTTCCACCAGGTCCGTCTGATTGATAATATCTACCAGATGAACAAACTCAGTCACCCCCCAGAAGACCTTGCCTATTCCAATGTCCAGTTCCCATGTGTCATAAATCCGCTGGTAGATCAGCTCACGAATGTCAAAATGGCTTCGCTCCGCATCAACACTGTCGATCCGTAAAAAAGGAGTTACTATAAGACTGGAATTGTTTTCCCATTCCTGATAAAGTTCCGGCTGAGCAGCTATCGATATACTGCTGCTTTGCTGTCTTGAATAAAGCGCTTTATTAAAAAAATATTTTCCTTCCGCCACCACATAACCTGTCAGCTCAAAGGCCAGGAGATTGGAAGAAAAAACCGAAGCCAAAACTATTTTCAGGATTATAATAAATAATAATAGTTTTAGTTTGTTAATTAATATTAAAACCATGAGTTGTTGATTTAGATACGATATTTTTTTGAAGCCAATTTAATAATTATCCTCGCCCATAGGGCGCGGCCTTATAAAGTCCCCAAAGGGGATCATAGAAAATCGGGGCCCCATCTTGACCGTGCCGCAGCACTAGGTTTTTTTGGGGCTTAAGGCGGCGCATGTCTGAGTCCCGACGAATCGGGACCATTGTGACGCCAACCACAAAAAATCCTAGTACAAGGGAATCCCGTTTTACGGGACCGGTCAAAGGGTGTCTTTTCTTTGTTACTTTCTTTGGAGCAAACAAAGAAAGTAAGGCAAATAATATTTTTTACAACACTATGTGTCCTCCCCGAAACGCTAAAAGCTATTCGGGTTAAACCCTTGAATGTTGTAAATCCCGATTTATCGGGGTCATGGTTTAAACATATAATTCACCAAAGAAACACCGAGAACACAGAGTACGTCTCCTGGTTTTTGTTTTTAAACCCTGCCTTTCTCTGCGTTCTCCGTGACTCAAGCGAAGCGGGCGGTGAAGATTATTTTTTTGTCCTCATCTTATTCGTTTCAGACTATTTTTATTAAAATCAGTTGCTTTAAGCCCCGTGAGAAACTTGTAATTTGAAAATTCCAAACGAGTGCTTTTCCCATTTTGATGGTTAACCATCTGAAGTTTGTCCGCCCGCCAGTATTTTTCCAAATATATTTTATAACCCGAAAAGATAAGGGTCTTTAGATGAGACTGTTTTTTATCAAAAAATTCAATTTTTAAAGGACGATACTCTTTCTTGTCTATCCAGGTAAGCTGCCGCGTATAGCCTGAGTTTTTCTTATCAACCGGATAATGATCTACAACAAAACATTGCTGCCCCTCATAGTCTTCATCGCGAATCCACTTATAGGTATATTTTTCAATTTCCTGACTGGATATATCCTCATAAGAAAACTCGCTGCCCACAAATGAACCGGATTTATTCCTGGAACTGATTCTTTTTACTCTTTTAAGCGCAGGCAGGTACAACCACTGATCATCATCACCCACCTTATGGGTATAGTTAAGAAAAGCAGTCCCCTTAACATCTCTGGGATTGTCAAACACAGTGAGACTTTTGTCGCCATCATTTTCAACCTCAAGGACTTTCATGCGGATTTGGCGAAGACTCTCTTTTCCATGTTTATTTCTTAAGATCATACGCATTTCAGCAGTATAGTCTTTAAACCCTGTATCACGAAGGTCTGCCTCTATGGCTATGGCAAGCCCCTTATCTTCCGGTGTTTCAGCTGAGACACTGTTTTGAGGCAGCAAAAGCATGATCACAAATAATATTATCAGCTTGATGGTTAATTGTTTCATCAGCATTCTCCTTTAAAGTTTTTCCATTTCGATATTTAGCATAGTGCCTGGTGCATAGAGAAAAAACAGCGTTTAATTTTTAACGCCCTGCCTTTCTTCCGCTTGGCGAAAATCTTCGATCTGAGTACTCTGTGTCTTGCCTGTCCCAACTTGTCGCGGGGAGCGTAGCCCCGATAAGTCGGGGTTTCCGCTGCACTACAACGGGAGGTTCACCCTGTTGAATAATTCCGATTAAAATTGTAATTGATCTTAGCTCCTTTCACGGGGTGAAGATTGTTTTTTACCGGCGTTTTTTTGTATCCACCCGCATCAGCAAAGCCGGTAACAACAGAAAGTCCATAATCAGAGCCATGGCTATGGTTATAGCAGAAAGCAGGCCCATTTCTGAATTCATTTTAAAACCGGACTGGGTTAAAACCAGAAAGCCGCAAACCAGCGATATGGTGGTAACCACCATGGCCGTTCCCACCGTATTAAATGCATATTTCACTGCCTCAGAAGAAGACAGCTTAAGCTCTCTTCTGGCTCTAATATACTTGAGCATAAAATGAATCGTGTCATCAACTACAACACCCAGGGTCATGGCAACAACCACAGACAGTCCCAGCCCTACCCTGCTGTATAAATATCCCCAAAGGCCAAAACCGATGAGGGCCGGAGACAGGTTGGGTATCAGACTTAAAAGACCGAGTCTGAAACTTCGCATGGCAAACATCAAAATAACTGAAATTAAAACCAAAGCCAGGAAAGAGGCTCCCAGCATGCTGTTTATATTGCGCTTGGAGATATGTGCCCACATAATTGAGAGCCCGGAGCCGTAAGTAACCATTTCAGGCGCATGAATGCTTAACCATGCACGCGCTTTTACATCCATCCCGCGCAGCTCACGGGTAGTTGTTTCTTTAAAGCTTATTATCATCCGGGTTGCTGATTTATCTATATCTATCTGGCTGTTTAAATCGAGACCAAAGGGAAGAGACATCTCATACAGCAAAAGATACTGAGCTGCCAGATCGCGCTGAACTGGAATTCGGTAATATGTTTCATTATCACCATGCATGTTCTTATTCAGCCGTTTAAACACATCCGTAATTGTGGAGACATGAACAACTTCAGGCTGCTCACGGTACCAGTTGGCAAAAGCCTCTATTTTATTTAGATACTTGGGACTGTTAATACCGCCTGTCTCCCCTGAATCCATTGAGTATTCTATAATATCAAATCCCCGCAGATTCTCTTTTGAAAAATCAGCAGCTCTTCGAATGGCATAACGCTCATCAAAGTACTTAACCCAGTCATCATCCAGCTCGATGAGTAAAATCCCGGCAGTCAGAGTCAGAAGAAATACCAGCATCCCCCAAAAAATTGATTTACGCCTGTTTATAATAAAATTTGAAAAAGTGTCAAACGACTTTGAAGAAGGATTCTGGTGATGGACTTTTGGCTTTGTGCGGACCGGAATCACTGCCAGCAAAGCAGGCAGCCCAATGACAGAGTACACAAAAGCTGCCATTACCCCAAGCGCTACCATGTTTCCAAGGTCGCGAAACGGCGGCGCATCAGAAAAATTCATGGTTAAAAATCCAATCGCAGTCGTTACGCTGGTATAAAAAACAGGCTTAAGATTGACGCGTAAAGACTCTGCAATAGCATCATGCTTATTTTTGCCATGACGCATCTCATAAAACATTGTCGCCAGGATATGCACACTGTCCGCCACCGCAAGCAAAAGAATAATAGTAGGTGCGCTGGTCGACGCAGGATTTAATGATATGCCTAACCATCCTGCCAGCCCCATACCCGTTATCATAGAAATTGATATAACAACAAGAGTCGTAAAGGTTCCTGCAAAAGAGCGCAGCATACAGCCGATGACGATTAGAATTGCCGCAAGCATAACCGGAACCAGAGTCTTAATATCATCCACTGCGGCTTCTGCAAAGGCATTGTCAAACATGACCGCGCCGGTAAGGTAAACATCAATATCAGGATACTTTTTCTTAAAATCCTTCTCCATCACCCTTGCAAACTCTGCAACCACAGGAACTTCATCCATTGTTTTTTGAGGAAGCAGAATGTTTACGTTCACACCGGTTACATGTCCTGATGGAGAAACCAGGTAATTTACCAGAGAGGGCTCAGTTGTTGCAATCTGTTTGATCTTGGAAATTTCATCATTTGATAAAAGCCCGGCATCCAGGACCAGATCTTCAACCACCAGCTCGTCATCTTCCGCCCGGGTATGCTGAAAATTGGTTATTGAGTCTACACGGCTGGAATAAGGCATTGTCCACAACATCTCTGTCAAGTCCTTTACAGCCGCAAGATTTTTTCGGGTAAAAACATTGTTGTCTTTCGGAGCAAGAATAAAAAGAACATTGTCTATTCTATTGTAAGTATTTTCAAGTGCTTCCAGCGCCTGCAACTGAGGATTTTCCTTACTAAAGAAAATTCTGGGAATCATTATTCAGCTCAAGCAGACGGGTTCCGGCAGCCGAGATCAAAGTTAAAAGTATTGTCGCAGCAATTAACCACCAACGCTGTTTTACGACCCATTTACCAAATAACATTTCAAACCTACGCATGCTTTTCCCTTGATATCAAATTTTGCATAAAACAAAGGGGATTAAAAATCCCTCCAGTCTTTTTTCTGCATATAATTTTATATATTTTTAAAGTAATTTGTCAAAATTATCATGCTTATTCTATATGTCAACTTTTTTCATATTAGTTAGATAAAAATGCAAGGCAGATATCTTAACGAGAAGGCACTGAATTAGTAAGGGGTATGTCTATGTATGCTTGTAACTGTTTAATTGAAATTTGCTTTTAAATGGTTGGGTATCAGTCAGGGTGACGTTACCCCGTTTTGTTCAGCACTTCTTATAGATCAGGGAGAACATCCAAAGTACATTCAAACTCAAATGGGACACTCATCAATCAATGTTACAATGGACACATATGGACACTTGATGAATCCAGTCAACAGAGAGGCTTCAAACCGTCTTGCAATAGCCGTTTTTGGAGAAAGTGGAGACATTTTGGAGACACAAAAAGAAAAGCACTTAATCCAAAAGAGCTAAGTGCTTGAATTATCTGGCGCGCCTTGCAGGAGTCGAACCTGCGACCTACGGGTCGGGGCCATACTGTGAAGATTTGCAATAGCAAATTGAGCAGGATGTCTCTGATAGATTTAATTAACTACCGAGAGACGCCTCTTCATAGGCGCATCCTTCGTAGCCAGAACCCTTGAGTTTTCTAACCTCCTCAATTTACTTAAGTTATTAGAAAACCTATTCTTTATTTTAGCAGATTTTCCATCGTCCACGTTTTAGCTCATTTTGGAAAGAAAGTCCCACACAAATCCACACACAGAAAAAGCAAAAAGTACTTCCGTTTTATTTTAGCTTTTAAAGCAAATTATTTAAACTCTGGCAATATTCAAGATTATGTCACGTACTCTTGACTCTGTATATTGTTGTCAGCACCTAGTTTTTAAACATTGCTAAAAAAGAACCTATGGACTATTCTTCATCTCTCACAAAAAACATACTGGTATAAATAATTTTTAAAGGAGTCCTTTCGCATGCCATCTGTTATTCAATATTATGAGGGTATTGGTTCTGTTGCCGTCATCGGCAACTATGTGCCCCGCCAGTGCGGCATTGCAACATTCACTACGGATCTGGTTGATGCTCTGACAACAGAAGCTCCCGACATAAATTGCTGGACGGTTGCCATGAATGACAGCCCCGAAGGATATGCCTATCCTGAGAAGGTCCGCTTCGAGATAAACCAGAATACACTGACCGATTACAGTATTGCTTCGGAGTTTCTCAATATCAGTCAGGCTGATATTGTCTGCGTGCAGCATGAATACGGCATTTTCGGTGGCCCAGCCGGCAGCCATATTCTGAAGCTTCTCGGGGAACTTCGCATGCCGGTGGTGACAACGCTGCATACGGTTCTGAAAGATCCTGCCCCTGAATATCGTGAAGTCATGCGCACGATAACGTCCCTGTCCGACAAATTGATCGTCATGAGCCATAAGGCTGTTGATTTTCTTAAAGAAATTTACGGTGTTCCGGACAATAAAATTGCATTTATTCATCACGGCATTCCTGATACGCCGTTTATGGATCCCAACTATTACAAAGATCAGTTCGGCGTGGAAGGCAGGAAGGTGCTACTCACATTCGGCCTGCTTTCTCCCAATAAAGGCATTGAAACCATGCTGCAGGCGATTCCGAAAGTTATCAAAAAACATCCAGATGTTACCTGTATTATCCTGGGAGCAACCCATCCGCATATTTTAGAATCCCAGGGAGAGGAATACCGTATCAGCCTGCAGCAGCTCGTGCGCAAACTGAACATCAGCGATCACGTCATATTTCAAAACCGTTTTGTTGAGCTGAAAGAACTGTGTGAATTTCTCGGCACCGCTGATATTTATATAAGCCCCTACCCGGAAGAAGCCCAGATCACTTCCGGCACACTGGCCTATGCCATGGGAACCGGCAAGGCCGTCATTTCAACCCCCTACTGGTATGCGACCGAGATGCTTGCCGAAGGCCGGGGGAAAATTGTACCCTTTAACAACCCTGAGGCCATGGCCGAACAGATCATTGGCCTTCTGAATAACGATACCGAACGGCATATGATCCGTAAGAAAGCCTATACATTCAGCCGCGAAGCAATCTGGAAAGAGGTTGCCCGAAAATATCTCGGGGTCTTTAGCGCAGTCAGGACCGAACGTGCGCAACATCCCCGCCCCCGGCACACATACGTCGAAAACATCAAAACTATCACAAAATTTGAGCTGCCGGAACTGAAGCTTGATCACCTGAAAACTCTTACCGATGATACAGGCATTTTGCAGCATGCCACCCATACCATTCCCCAACCGCGCACACGGCTACTGTACCGATGATAATGCCCGGGCACTGATGGTTGCTACCATGGGACAAAAATACCTTACCAAGAACAACAAGTATTTTAATTCTCTCAGCAATCAATATCTCAGCTTTCTTCTGTATGCCTTCAATGCTGAAACCGGGCGTTTTCGCAATTTTATGAGTTATTCTCGCCAGTGGCTGGAGGATGTTGGATCCGAGGATTCCCACGGCAGGGCGCTGTGGGGCCTTGGCAAAGCTGTCGCTTTTCTTGACAATCCCGGGCAACTGGCATTGACCACAACCCTTTTCAACCAGGCGCTGAAAACTACCGAACATTTTATTTCACCCCGCGCCATCGCTTTTACACTTGTGGGCATGCACGCCTATCTTTTTAAGTTTTCAGGCGATACCGAAGTGCGCAGGATTCGGGAATTCCTTGCAAACAAGCTTTTTAATCAGTTCAAACAAAATGCAACAAAAGACTGGCCCTGGGTGGAGGACACCTTAACCTATGCCAACGGCAAACTGCCGCATGCCCTGCTGCTGTGCGGCCAATGGTTGCAGCGTAAAGATATGATTGATATGGGACTCAGATCCCTCAAGTGGCTGCTCACTCTCCAAACCGAAGAAGGCCACTTTGTACCCATCGGCAGTAACGGATGGTATGAAAAAAACGGCCCCCGGGCCCGTTTCGACCAGCAGCCAATCGAGTCTAATTCTATGATCGAGGCCTGTGTCGAAGCTTTCAACATCACCCGGAATAAAGCCTGGATCAGCAGTGCGGTTATGTGCTTTAACTGGTTTCTAGGCCAAAACGACCTGAACATGCCCCTCTATGATGCCAAGACCGGCGGCTGCCGTGACGGTCTGGAAGCTGATGGCATCAACCAGAATGAAGGTGCCGAGTCGACACTCGCCTGGCTGCTCTCTCTGATGACATTGCAAAAACTTTATACCGATGAGGTTTTGAAGCAATCATCAGAACCTGACGTTTAGATAAAAGGAATAATTATGCGTATCGGAATGCTTTCACCCATTGCCTGGCGAACACCGCCGAGACACTACGGCCCCTTGGGAAAGCGTGGCTTCCCTCTTGACGGAAGGCCTGATAGCACGGGGCCATGATGTAACCCTTTTCGCAACCGCTGATTCGCAGACACGTGCCAGGTTGCACGCTGTGTGTGCAAGGGGCTATGAAGAAGACCCCGACATTATACCGAAAGTGTGGGAGAGCCTTCATATTGCGGAGCTTTTTGAGCATGCCGACGAGTTTGACATTATTCATAACAATTTTGACTTTCTGCCCCTGACCTATAGCGGACTTATCAGCACCCCGGTCATAACCACCATCCACGGCTTCTCATCGCCCGGAATCCTTCCGGTTTACAGGAAGTACAACAAGAAGGTTTTTTATGTTTCTATCAGCGATGCCGACCGCTCACCGGAACTTGACTATATCAAAACCATCCATCATGGCCTTGAAATAAACCAGTTTGATTTCCAGCCTGAGCCGGACGACTATCTGTTGTTTTTTGGCCGCATTCACCATGACAAGGGGGCAAAAGAGGCCATTGATATTGCAAAAGCCTGTAATAAAAGACTTATCATGGCTGGAATTATTCAGGATGAAATTTATTTCAAGCAGCATATTGAGCCGTTTATTGATAATGACAGAGTTGTGTACGTCGGCAGTGCTGACCCTATCAAACGCAACAATCTGCTTGGAAAAGCCTGCGGGTTGCTGCATCCCATAAATTTTAATGAGCCTTTCGGTCTCTCCGTTATTGAATCGATGGCCTGCGGTACCCCGGTGATTGCAATCAACCGGGGCAGCATGCCCGAGCTTATTCAGGACGGGACAAACGGGTTTCTAGTTTCCGGCATTGACGAAGCAATCAAGGCAGTCGGCCGGATTCAAGAAATTGACCGGTCCTGCTGCCGGAAAACAGTGGAAGACAATTTTACGGTTGACCGCATGGTAGAAAAATATATAGCTGTTTATGAACAGGTTCTTGAAAAAACAAAACGTGAAGACCATCGGCCATGGGGCTTTTACCAAGTGCTTGCTGATGAGGACACTTTCAAAAGCAAAAGGATCGTTGTCTGTCCGCAGAAACGCCTGAGCCTGCAGCGACATCAGCGAAGGGCTGAACACTGGTATATCCTTGAAGGCCACGCGGAAGTTACGCTGGATGACAAAATATTAGAACTCGGCCCCGGCGAGTCAGTTAACATCCCCAAAGGATCTCGCCACAGGATAAAAAATACAGGTTCAGAAGACGTTGTTTTCATAGAAGTTCAAACGGGAGACTATTTTGGCGAGGACGATATCGAGCGCCTTGAGGATGACTTCGGCAGGGCCTAGAAAATCACCAATTTCTTTTACACACCTGTTCCGCCAGGCTCCAGGAAAAAGGATTCTTTATTAATTCCTTGAATTTTAGAAGGTTTTAGTATAAAATTGCTATAAATATTAATACTATTGTTGCCGGACAGCCTATGCCTACAACCGCAAACATCGTTAAAAGATACCCCCAGAATCCAATTCTCACCAGGGACGATGTGCCCTATGCTGTCGCAACGATCCATAATGCCGGGGTCGTTAAGCACAATGACCGCTACATCATGCTTTTCAGATCCCACCTGAAAACGGGCGCTCCATTATCGGCCGGGCTGACAGCAAAGACGGCTTTTCCTTCACAGTTCACCCCAAGCCTTTTCTCACACCGGCCACGGACAGTATTTTTGGGGAATATGAAGAATTTGGAGTCGAGGACCTTCGCATAAACCCTGTGGAGGGCGAATATCTTCTCACCTACAGCGCATACTCCCGGCATGGGGTTCGTATCGCGCTTGCCCGGACAAAGGGACTTTGAAAGTATTGAGCGCGTCGCGCTGATCACCCAGGCCGACCTGCGCAATGTGGTTATTTTTCCCTGAAAAAATCCATGGCAGATACGTGCGTTTGGACCGGCCCCATTCGGAAATATCCCCTGGTCAATCTGGATTTCCTATTCTCCGGACCTGGTTCACTGGGGAGACTCAAAAGTAATTATGAAGCCGGTTCCCTATCACTGGGATGAAATGAAAATCGGGCCCGGCGCACCGCCGTTTAAAACGGAAAAGGGCTGGCTCTCCATTTACCACGGTGTTTTTGAAACCATGGCCGGTGCGGTCTATCGCCTGGGGCGTGGCCCTCCATGAACTGGAAGATCCAGCCAAAGTGATCGGCGTTTCCGATGAATGGATCCTTCAGCCTGAGGATTCCTGGGAAGTAAGCGGGTACGTGTCCAATGTTGTTTTTTCCTGTGGTGCTGTTCCTGAAAACGATGGTAAGGTAAAAATATACTGGGGCGGAGCTGACACTGTTATGTGTGCCGGCACAGCACATGTTGACGACCTTGTGGAGCTGTGTCTCACCAAGACCCGCCCGCCACTGTAGTTTTCAAAACGATATGAAACCATTATGGATGTTTGCGTGATATGGATACAAAAAACAATCTGAAGCCAAAAGTTAAAAGAAAAAAGAAAAAAATTCTTGGGGACACGTCCCGCGTGATAACCCGCCTTCATATTCCCGACGGCGAGTATCGCATACAAAAAATCATTGAACGCATCATCGACCTGCCGGACGCGGACGCTGAAAATCTTCTTGAGCAAATCATGCTTGATTTTTCCGAACGACACAAAGACATTAAGAGCATCTTTGAAAATCACCAGAATGCGATAAAAGACTATATTCCTCAAAATACGGTTCTCAGCCAGACCCAACGTGAGCTCATCGGGGCCTATTTTACCATGGAGTACTCCATCGAATCGGCTGCCCTTTTTAATCCCTCAATCATCCCCCATCCCGATCAAAGTGGTTTGGATAAAGACGTTTGCGATTCATTATGAGCCTGCGTGCGACCGGCGAAGGCCATGTTTCCTCGATTGTATTTCGCAGCGGCGTTCTTGACCGGGACAACACGCTTATCTTCGATCCGATCAGCGATTATATCGAAACCCCGGATGTCCATTTATATTCGCTTTATGACCGACATCTGTTCCAACTGAAGCTCAATGAAATGGATGCCTGCAATGAAGTAACTACTCATATTCTTGACCAGTTCCCCAATGATTTCACCTATAATGAACTGAAAGAAAAAATTGGGGCACTTCACGAAAACCCCGTATTTCCTGAGACACGCCAAAATGAAACCTTTGAGATTATGAACTGGCTTGCCAATTCAAATTATGAAATAAATTTTAAATCTGAACACCGCATATCCGAACGAGTTATCTTTCCCGTTTCTGAAAACGAAAGCAGCGGCATTGAAGACGCCCGCTTCGTACAGTTTTTTGATGATGAAGGTAAGGTCACCTATTATGCTACCTATACGGCCTATAATGGCTTTAAAATCCTGCCGCAGCTGATTGAAACAAAGGATTTTATTAACTTTA
>PVMK01154582.1_pt1 | contig 19750 bp, 21 predicted proteins | sample 1853481 | NCBI WGS metagenome assembly PVMK01 (sample SAMN08533507, study PRJNA380276) | Marine sediment metagenome, whole genome shotgun sequencing project. | reverse complement strand
AATAACCTATCCCTCTGCTCGCTATCTTCTGAATTGAAACGATCATTCCTGCTCAAATAGATTCTGGTTTCCCGTAAACTTTAACCTAACAATCAGGTGAAAGATTACAATGGAGAAACCCCTCAAAATGTGCCTACCTAACCAGAGCCATGCATTGCCTTTGTTGATAACCATTAGATGTATAGAGATAACCCTATATAATCTATCAGTCAATTAGAGGAATTTGATTATGGAGAAGAATCTAAAAATGTGCCTACGAAGCTCTTTGTAAAACCTATCCTGTGAGTGAAAAAATCTATGATCCTGAAAGGCAAGCGCCTTGGTCTTGTCATGATATGTTTTAAGAGTCAGGAATTCACCGTCTTTTCAGGCTGTTGTATCCGCCTCTCCCGTACTGACCGTCAAATCTGAGTCTCATTCACAGAGGATAGGCAATTAATCAAACGGTTGGGTTTTGCCAAAGCACTGATTTTAAGCATCGCTATGAAAAACTCATTAAAGAAAAGGGGGTAAATACCATGACAATCAAAAATGGCTCAATATTCATATTAATTGCTGTAGGGGTTTTCCTCGCGATCGGACAGACGGCAGGTGAAATGTCGGACAAAGCTGCTTTGAGATCACATTATGAGGTTGTTATCGATAAACTTATTTCACACTACGAATATAAAGAAGCTTTCATGCGGGATTCCAAATCCGGAAATCTTCGCCATGCAGCTGCTATAGGTTGTTTGAAAGCTGCATTCTTTAAAGATCATAAAGATATGCTCATTGAAGACTTAATCGCTGCAGAGATAGGAACAAAGCCTTATAAGATTCAGCACTATCTGAATAGTAAATTTTTCTCTGTACTGAAAACGGCAACAATGACTGCCAAGCTCTAAATCTTGTTTTCATAATAAATTCCTATTGGGGGCTTGGAGATCGGCATATATCCCTGACCCATTCTTCATATAGACTTTAAGAAATAGTGGTTACATCAGATAAGGCTTACAACAATCGGGGGAATGCCTATTATAAAAAAGGCCAATATGAAAAGACCATCTCTGATTACAATAACGCCATAGAGATAAATCCAAGATTTGCTGAGGCTTACAATAATCGGGCGTTTGTCTATTTTTACAAAAGAGATTACGAGAAGGCATGGGATGATGTCTATAAAGCACTAAATTTGGGATATAAAGTTCACCCGGGATTTCTCAATGCTCTTCGTCAAGCCTCAGGAAGAGAAAAATAATCTATAGTTGATCCTGATTTTTTTGCTATTGAGCCGCACTAAATCTGCCCTTTCAAAGGTACAGATTTATCCAACTTATGCAAAGTCGAGGATACCCCAATTTTGTTTAGATAATACTTAAATATAAGAATTTTCATGATTTTTTGTTTATCCTCATTGTATTACGACTTGACATCACACAGGGGTCTAAGCCAGATAGGTATCTAAATTGAGGCTGTTTAAGCGAAATCGGAAAGATCACTGGGAACGTGTCTATCAAAAACACGCACCTACTGAGGTCGGCTGGTACCAAGCTTACCCTGAAAGATCTCTGAAACTTATAAATAATACGGGTGTGGGCACTGACAGCAGGATTATCGATATTGGTGGTGGAATCTCAAATCTTTCCGAACACCTTCTTCATAAGGGGTATAAAAAATTGGCAGTCTTGGATATTTCAAAAAACTCAATCGAAAAAGCGAGATCACAAATTGGTGAAAAATCCAGCAGAATCAATTGGATTGAGGCCGATGTCACAAAGTATAGCTTTAGGAAGCAATATGACGTCTGGCATGATCGGGCTGTATTTCATTTTCTAACAAAAGACGAGGACAGAAAAGAATATGTTAACTCACTTAACCAAGCTTTAAAGCTAAATGGTCATCTAATCATTGCAACATTTAGTCTGGATGCCCCGTCAAAATGCAGCGGGCTTCCTGTTGTAAGGTACAGTCCAGAGACCTTGCAAAATGAGCTGGGTGATAATTTAAATTTGGTAGAAGCTTTGGTAGAAGACCATGTGACCCCTTCAGGTGTAAAACAAAATTTCATCTTTTGCCGATTCATTAAGTTCCAATAAAGCAATAAGTCCTGATTTTTTCCATGTATCAGCAATCGGCTGATATTTGGTTTTCTGCCAAGAAATCTGGAATCGGCATTCTTTCTAAAGTAAAGGGATTGAAATTTTTATTTTGCAATTCCAGATTTTCCTAACCTAAAGGATTTTTTTCCTTATTTAACCAATATGGCGGAAAAATTTCCACTGACTCAATAGTTGGGCGGCTCAACGTAACTATTGATGGCAAGTAACAACAACACATCAGAAGCAAAGTCGCATGGAAAAGAGGGTACAGTTATGGCAAAGACTTTCAATCAAATGGTGGCCGCGGCGATGGCCGAAGTACCAGTTATTAGCCCGGCAGAAGCCCGTCGGCGGATGCAAGAAGATCCGAGGACTTTAGTGATTGATCCACGTGATGCGGCAGATATCCCTGTCACGGGTATCATTTCTGGGGCGATGAACATATCCTACGGCGCGTTGACCTATAAAGCTGATAATGAACTTCCTCCGGAATGGCGCGAACCGGAACTCGAAGACCGCTCCCGCCCCATCATTACGGCTTGCGAAAGTGGGGAACTGGGGGCCCTGGCCGGTAAACTCCTGAAGGATATGGGTTTTTCAAACGTCTCTATTCTTGAGGGCGGTACCCAGGCCCGGAAAGATGCGGGATTTCCAACCCAGTAAGAGGCAGGGAAGGTAAACCGACCACAATGGCCGGGCCGTCATGCGCCTGACTAGTTGCGGAACGACCAAGGCCTGGAGTGGCCACCCCTTTGGAGGTAGCCGTATATTGGAGTCTCGGTGGGCGTGGCTGAAACGGGAGGCGTTCTCGCGATTCCATATATCTCCAACAAAGCTGGAATTTTGAAGGGCCGAAAAAACTTGCGATATACATGATCCCAATTCGGAAGGTTGAGTTCCATGTACCTGCTATTAAAACCAACATATCAAGCGGCTGGAATCGTGAGATATTCAAATCATATATGTCATAAATCAATTAAATCTGATAGTTGGGAGTATATTTAACCAAGCATGACGTCTCAAATTACTACAATGTAGTGCTTTTTAGAAAATTCTTGACAATGATGACAAATTCAATTAGATATATAGAAAAATTCTTGACCAAACGTCTCGTGTTGCGTGGAAGCGGAACGTTGAACCTCATCTCTTTATAACTGATGGCCTCCATCAGAACCTAATTTTGAGCTGGGTCTCATCTTGATCCGAAATTCATCTAGCTGGTAGCTCTTCAATTTTCTTATTGTTCCAAAATAGAACTGGTTTCCCTTATGTTTTAATCTAAAAGTCAGGAAAAAATTCAATGGAGAAACCCCTCAAATTGTGCCTACTTTGCTCCTGATAGAACATTATATGTTCTCTTGGGGCGCCTATCCAAACCACAGATAACAGGTGAGGATTAAACGAGGGAGGTATCAATTCCTCTCCCTCTATATCTCAATTCGCACTGCAGCTTTTTCACTGTTCTTTTGCTAAGGATTCTATTTGATATCTGTCCCACGCCGTCTTGTTGGTTTTGCGCCAGACCCTGTTGCGTAAAAGAATTCAATTCATTTTTGAAAAATCGGAAAATAATTAAAACGATAGGAGGTGTGTCATGAAAGCAGGTATTTTTTTTACTGGTACAGGGCCAATTCTTATTTTGACTTCTTATGAATCACTTAATGATCCAAAACTAGTTGAGAAACTTGCTCTCAAGGGAATCAAAAAGTACATCGCTTATGAAATTCAAGAGGATTTGGTGAAACAAAAATATGGGAAGCACTTTAACGTGATCTTGGGCGATTTGAAACAAGCAGACGATTTGCGGGTTCTTGATTACGACGGGCATCATGTCTTTTACAACTTCTCAATAGATGAAATTGGAGAGCCGATCTATCATGAAGGCTAAGGACGCATAAAACTTATCCTTGGGGGATCTGGCATCTGGTCTCGAGGCTTAACGACCTTATCTGGGATCTTTATGAAAATGAGTTCATGTATATTCTTGAAAAAAATGAATACACGAAATCGGACTTGAGCGACGAGGACTTCCCTTTTTGACTCTCGGCAATTTGAATCTTCAAAACCGGTGACAATCACGTCGGGCGAGATGATAAATGAATCGGGATTGGTTTATCGATTTGCTTGGGTCTCAGAATTTGCCCTTATCCAACCTGCTTTACCGTCAATATAGCATGGGATTACACTGCTATATTAGCGCGGGACAAGACACTAAATTGATCAGATCCAGAAAAATCATAGCCCATTGCCATTTCTGTGTTTGAATTCAACCCGTTACTCTTTATCTGATATTGCTGTAATAGCAATTGATAATTCCAAATTTTATCATCTATTCTCTGGCATTCAATTATCAAGTAGATAAATTATTAAAACCCGCAAAATAGGAGAGAAAAATGATACTCAAAGAAACAGAACTTTTTGAAGGCGTTGATTTTGAGGTGATGAATGAGATTGCCGGTATTTGTTCTGAGGAGAGCCATTCTAGAGATACAGTCTTGTTTGAAAAGGATGAGCAAGCCAAGTGTTTATATATTCTCCTTGAAGGAACGGTATATCTGGTAATCAAAAATGGCGGCTCTATAACCTACAATCTTTCTGAGCCGGGCGATGTATTTGGCTGGTCAAGTATGCTTGAAAATGGAAAATATACGGCTTCTGGCATCTGTGCTACAGATCTCAAGGTGGTGAAAATTGAAAAAGACAAGCTAAATAGAATCTTTCAAAATCGTCCTGAAGTCGGATTTAAAGTGCTACAAAGATTGGCTGGGGTTATTTCAAGAAGACTGTCGAATGCTTATCGTGATCTTTTATCTGCCAGAAAAACGGATACTACACCTTCATATGGTTAGAATAATTGTTTTAAAAAATGGCATATAGTTAATAAGGAAATGCTTCCTTCCTGTTGGATGGAAAACCTTCGTGGAGAATGCCATGTGCAAGGGTTTACTGAAGATGCCGATGTGACAGCCTCCAAGGGTTTTTATACTCTTTGGAGGCTTTTGTATATCTGAACAGAGGCTTTGAGCACCAAATGAATCTCAAAATGTGTAGACCAATCATCTAAAAAAGTATCCGTTCGCTTGTTAACTCAAAGTAACGTAACTGAATTTATACAGGTTCAATTAGAATCAAAAGGAGGTCAGTTATGAAATCGCCCTTAGCTAATCGAAGAATGAAGATTTTGTTAAGCATAACTGGCCGTTCTACCTTGATTCATTTCCTATCTTTAAAAGCGGGTTTTATTGGGTGCGGCATACGAAGCATTTAGATAAGGGCCGAATAATATCAAATGACATATTTAAAAGAAAATAAAGGGGGAAACCATGTTAAAAAATGTTAATTATAATCTATTGGAAACTATCACAATAGTATCAAAAAGCCTTTACCGGTATGATACTTATATCCACGACGCGGAAAATAGTAAAACCAGCCGGGAATTATGGACAACGTTTAAAACGCAACGAGAAAAAGAATTATCGCTGCTCCTTAAGGAATTAAAAAATCAGATCGATAGCGGAATGCTGACTTTGGAATAACATTTCATTTACCAAAATACACGTATGCCGCACAGGCAAATAACGACGATGCGGTCTAACCAACCATGCCGAGCTGACCGACGACCAACGGCGCTTCGCTTGCTGGTCGTCGTCGGCTCACGTGGAACGTTAAGATTTCAGATACATCCTGCGTATATGGCTTTACATTGATCCTGCGATAGCTGCTATAAAATGTTAACGATTGACAGCCCTAAAAACCGTATGATATTCGAAACTTATCATCATAAATCTCGATAATCTTCGAATTGTAGATGATATCAAGGTATATTTAATCAAGCATGACATCTCAAATTACTACAATGTAGCCCTTTTTAGTAAACTCTTGACAATGACAACGACTTCGTGTAGATATATGGAAAAATTATTTCAAACGTCTCGTGTTGCCTGGAAGCGGAACGTTGAACCTCATCTCTTTCTAACTGCTGGCCTCATTCAGAACCTAATTCTGAGCTGGGTCTCATCTTGATCCGAAATTCATCTAGCTGGTAGCTCTTCAATCTTTAATTTTCTTATTATCCTGAAAAAGAACTGGTTTTCCTTAAAACTTAATCTAATAATTCGGATAAAGATTCAATGGAGAAGCCACTCAAAATGTGCCTACTTCGCTTCTGACGGAACATATGTTCTGTTGGGAGAGTCATAACCGATTCTTATTAAAGAAAAAATTTGCCTTTAATATATTTGATTCCACCTTAGATATGGAAGGGGGGCATATGAAAACTCAAGGTATAAGTTTAGTGACAAGGCGTTCAGTTTTTTTACTCCTTTGCGGGTTTATTTTTTGTGGAGGTTTACAGGTTTACGGACAAGAATTGACTAATGAGCAAAAACAGGTATGGAAAATGGTAGAAACCTGGTGGGAATACGCTAAACCGGGTGATGTGGAAGCATTGTTGGCTAATTACTACGTTATGGACAGTTATGAATGGTGGTCAAGTGAAGCGATTCCTATAGACAAAAAGGCAATACTGCCGAAGTTAAAACAATGGTTCGATTATGACAAACCCATTTCTTACGAATTAGAACCGCTTTATATTCATATCGTTGGCGATGTCGCTATTGTATTTTACTCACACAAATGGAAAGGAAATAAAATATCCGATAGAGCACGGCAAATAGATACTTATGTTAAACATGATAATAAATGGAAATTTATGGGTGGCATGGGATGTTCATGTGACAACCTCCCAACCTGCAAATGATGATTATGAAAATATAAAAGAAAACGAGAAATAAGCCGTTCAGTTTTTTGGAGCGGCTTATTCTTGCGGCCACATATTACCAACAAAGATGGAAATATCAGTGTCCTTAAAAAATTTGTGATATCATCATTTCCAGTTCTCAGAGATGAATTTCATAACTGAAAACCAATATATCAACCGGCAAAATCCGTGAGATATTCAAATTATATATGTTATAAATCAATGAAAATGAATGGTCTGATTTATCTAAGCAATGTTGATGAAAACTGATAGTTGGACCTCTGGCAAGAGTACCAGAAAAAAGTCAAGCACTTTTTTTCACTTTTTTTTAGACAACACTCCTCCTGTCCGGATTGAGCCGGTTTTTTTTGAAGTTTATTGAACCGGAATTAGCGATCACAATCATAAGCTTTTTGAAGCCCGGCGTAGCTGGTGGAAACCCCTGGCCATGGTGTCCGAGATTGGCAATCTGGTATGACTAGATCTCTATTGATTTATAGGATCAGAGTACCTTTGAGCCATATTGGTGGTTTCGGACGGACAGAGGTGAGGCACTCTTGCCATAGCCGTCAATGACATCCATCTAATCGTGGAGCACTGCGGCAGCTATCTCGTTAGCCATCCTGTCCGCCGAAGCGACAAAAATCTCTGACTGTTGAGGCCAAGTCCAGTTTCTACTTGGGCTTATAGTTTTAGTTTTATATCATAGAGCTCCTGTACAATTTGACGCCATTGGCCAAGGGGCTGATCCTTGGCAAAGGCGGCTTGATGCGCGTGGGCTTTTTTCCACTTGTCACGCAGAAGCGGCCAGGTAGTCAGGTAATAGCCGGCGCGCTCTTGCATTTGGGTTTTAGGGCTGCGAAGTGTCGGTGGCAGATAAACTTGCGAGCTTCGCATCAAACACATGGCCATACGTAAAAAGCGTCGGCCAATACCAAAGCCAGCGTGCTGACCTGCCGCCTCTCGGCGTTTGTAATCTTGTAACAGCGGTTGGGGCCACGAAGTCCCATCTGGAAAGCTGATTGAACCACGTAATCTTTAAGGATATGATTACTTCTCTTACTTACCCGACCGGTATGGGTGTGACCCTCAATGCCGCCGGATTGTTTGACCCGCGGAATAATTCCGGAATAAGAGGTCAGATTGTTTAATGGTTTTTGCTCAAAGGGGTTGCCGATTTCAGAACTTACCCCGGCAGCCAAAACGATACCGACACCCTTGATGCTGGTTAAAAAGGCACCTTGAGTTTGCGCTAACAGAAGCGCTATTTCTGATAGCAGTTGGTCAATGTTTTCCTTCAAGCACCGGTAATGCTCAATGTGATGTTGCAATGAAAGCTGCAAGGTTGGGGCATACTCATTAGGAGTTGTGATCACCTGGGCTGCATAGCTGTGAAGTTTGGCCGCCACATTTTCAGCATCTGGAGTTGCGCAGCGCTTGAGTATTTTAATCAATGTACGTTGTTGGCGGCGCCGTATTTGCTGCGCACTGAAACGATCTTCCATCAGAAACAATGAGCTTTTTGAAAAGGCATTGATGCCGGTGTTTTTTTCATTCAAAAATCCGGGAAAAAGCCGATCGACCAGGGTATGCACGCGGTTTTTAACTTCGGTCTTCATCACCACCAGCTTTTTCCGATGTCGCACCAGGGTTCGCAGATTCCGATAAATGCCCTCTTGAGCCGGGCTGCATTTTGCCCTAAGATTGAGCAGCATCGTGGCAATACCCATCAGGTCTATGCGGTCGGTACTGGCTTGTAGATTATCTCGTTGCTTTTTGGCATCATGGGCATTGACGTTGGCCACCAACCAATCTTTGGCACGTAAGGCGTTGGCAAAGTTTTCAGCATAGGAATTGGTATCTTCACCGCCAAAGAAGACATGTTCTTTTTTGATATGACGCTGGCGGCATGAACGCATCACTTGGTCAATCAGGTATTTGACGCCTTCAAGGGAATTTTTCACTGAAAACGGTTTGCGCAGAATATCACCATGTCCGTTACAAAACATGACTATGTGGTCCTTTTTGGCATAATCGATAGGTACGCACATCAACTTTAACCGGTTGCCTGCTTTTTCAAACAGACGAAGTAATTGTTGACTTCGGTTTTGAAAAATGTTTTTCTTTTTCATGGTGAAGCTCCTTTCGTTTCTGCAGCTGCAAAATTGCAGACTGCTCATTTCGTATACCACCGGCACCAGCCGGATGGTTCCGAAAACAGGGGAGCTTCACCGTTTTTCTTTTTTTTAAAAGGAACTCATCGTTATTTATGTCAATCAGTAAAATCTGTAATGACGGCCCGAGTTATCGAGTTGGGCAGGAGAGCGAGCTAACCTGAAAGGCTCACTCGCCTCCCCAACATCTATCTCTCAGTAATGTACCAGGTACATGGCGTTTTTCAAGGCATGTTTTTCGTGTTATACTCTCAATTTATGTTGGCGAATGATATTTGGTTTTCTGTATGGATATCCCCATGTATTGTCTCCTTCTAAAAATGATTTGACCATTTCAAGCTAATTGAAGTATAAAATATAGAATACACTTAAACCACATCTGATACTGGGCTGTATCTTTAGTACCTAATCTCCATTATCTGAGGATCGCAATATGCGTATACGACTTCACCTCGGAGACCTTCCAAATGAACGCATCAAACCGTTGAAATCCGCGCCTTAGGCGAGTGGCTTCATCCACCTTTTTTAACTTTCTTAAGCATCACACTGCAAGCGGCAGCCAAAATCATGCCGCCACCCGCTCCGGTGAAAGCATAGGTATAGCTTCCCAAATGATCAAATACCGCGCCGGCGACATAGGTCCCGCAGGCCGAACCCAATCCCCAGCTAACCACGAGAATGCCCATCAGCGTGGCCAGGTCCTGCGTGTCAAAAATATCCGTACACAAGGCCATGATCGGCGGATCAAGAATGCCGGAAACCAGACCAAAGCCGATCGCAAACAGATAAAACATCCTCATACTTTCGGCAATGGCCAACCACAACATCAAGCCGGCGATAACCAAAGCCAGGGCAGCGGTGATTTTTCGTCGATCAAATTTATCGGCCACCATGCCCCCCAATATCCGGGCCGGGATTCCGATGCCTGTCAATAGGCTCAGCAGTATCGCCGCCTTTATTGGAGCAAAGCCTGCATCCTGGGCCTGCGGCACAAGATGACTCATGACCATGGAGAAACAGAAAGCGTAAAAGAACCAGACCAGAGAATGATTCCAGAAGTTACGGTCCTTAAGTAGCCCCCGAAAGGAAAATTCTTTACTCGGTTCCGCCGGCCCAACAACCAAACCCACCTGGGAGGCCGTACCGTCAACCGTCGCACCGATCTCCTCAGGATCCTTTTTCAGCAGCAGGGCCGCCGGAACAATCAGTCCCCAGGCGATAACGCCGGTGAGCAAATAGGCCCCGCGCCAACCAAGGGTCGCGATCATCCAGGCACTGATCGGGGCCATGACCATGAGACCCAGGGAAGCGCCGGACCCCATGATCCCGATGGCCATGCCGCGTTTCTTTTCAAACCAGCGTGAAATCGTGGATACCACAATATTGTACATGGCGCCGGTACCTAAAGCCAGCAGGAAGCTGTAAGTGAAATAGAATTGTAAAGGGGTCTGAACGCGTGACGTCAACACCAGACTCAGTCCCGTGATTACGCCCATGGCCAACACCACCCGTTTGGGGCCGTATTTGTCCGAGGCCTGGCCACCGAAAATCGCAAACATCCCGATTAACATCATGTAGAGTGAAAATGCCATCGACGTCGTGGCCCTGTTCCAGTAGAATTCGGTTTGCAGCGCAGTGAAATAGACGCCAAAGGATAAGCAGATGCCGCGACTCGTGGCCATGAGCAGGGTGCCGACGCCAACGATGGTCCAACCGTAAAAGATTGGCCGAAAATGCCGGCCGGCAGCTTTCGTACAGGTGTCACCAGGGAGAACGGGATCAGCCATTTTGTCTCCTTCGTCGGGGTAGGATTATCCTTGAGCAGCAAGTGAATATCTTTGCCGATTGCGAGCCGATTAGTACACGAAGACAGTCTGTTTTGTCAATGCATAAGCCTTTACCCTACTCATAGTTCATGATATACGACAATATCCTGATGGAGGAAGCCAGACTCGGCTGCATGCAGGGTGTCCTGGCCTGTCTGGAGAGGGAAATACGAATTGCCTATATACTCGCCGACTTATATGGCGTCACGAGCAAAGAAGGCGCCTTTATACTGGGTATCACATCCGAAGCGTTTCGCAAACGCGTTTCCCGCGGAAGAAAGCGCATGCAGAATTTTATGCTGAAACACTGCGGCTTGGTCAATAAAAATAATGCCTGCAGGTGCCATAAAATTGCCGCAAGAAACTTGGAACAGGGTCTGACAATCCCGGGAAAGAAATCTTTTGTCAAAAAGGAAGTAGCTGCGAGAACCAGAGCTGAAGCGGTGGCCCATTGGAAAGAATTGTCTGAAATCGACCGTACGGTTGCAATGTTTCGCAGCTATCCGGAATATCAGTCTCCCGGCTCGTTCACGAATATCGTGAGAGATTTGATAGATTCTGGAAAATACAGAATTTTTATGGAATAACCCCTCATGCAGAGAAATCTGTTGAGGTCATTTGAAACCATCGTTTAAATAAGGAGGACTTCATGACTGAGATCAGCAAGGAAATTTTCGAGATTGTTAACAAACCCGGGAGGGTAGGCGTTTTGAGTACCGCTGACAAACAGGGACAGCCCAATGCCGCCTATTTCGGTAGTCTGAGATTGATGGAAGACGGTTCTGTGGTTCTGGGATTGGGCAACAATCGCAGTTTGAAAAATCTTGAAGAAAACCCGCTCGCCGTGTTGTTTTGCGTCACCGAAAGCCCTGTGGCATTCAATACACCTGGCTACCGTTTATACCTCAAAGCCAGGGATATTCAGAAAGAGGGACCTTTGCTGGACGGCGTGAAAAAAGCGATTGCCGAGCATGCGGGTGAAGATGCGGCCAAGATGATCGTCGCAGGTGTCGCATTTGAAGTGACCGAAACCAGGCCTCTCGTTGCCATGGGATAGCCGTCTGTTCCATTTCCCAAATGAGATTGAGGCGGGGTACTCTGCCAAAGATTTCCGACGGGGTGCCTTTGCCCTTCCTTCAGAAAGGCGAAAGGACATTAACAGGCTTTTTATGACGAGGAACATAATATGGGTATAAAATTTTTAAAAAGAAGTTTCTTCCAGCGACTACTGGGTATATCGGCAACGACAAAACCCAGAATAGATGACTGCTGGAATTATGTGGATGGGAAACTGACCATTGATCTGAGTGAAGCTTCCGAGCTGAAAACCCCCGGTGTCGCAATACGGTTTGAAGGAAAAAATCTTCCGAAGCGGGTACTCGTTGTTTGCGGAGAGGAAGGGGAGCACCGTGCGTTCCTCAATCGGTGTACCCATCTGGGCCATCGCCGTTTGGATCCAGTTCCCGGAACCGACACCGTTCAGTGTTGCAGCGTCAATAAGTCAACTTACGATTCCAGTGGGAATAAGATCTTCGGCCCGACGTCTCACCCGATCACCCGTTATCCGGTGGAAAAGGATCAGGAAAAACTGATCGTACTCATCTCGCAATGATATGGCACAGATGCTAATGAAAAGTGGCTGATTGTTTGATGATCAGTCGTTTTAGTGATTAACGCCGAACAGGAGTGTGGAATGGAACGTCCTGAAAAACCCCGTGTCATTTCCTGCGGTATTTTGCGAAAAGAAATCGAACATCTTCTGGAAAAGGGCGATATCGATGTGGAGGCCCATTTCCTGAGTGAAAGACTGCATATGGATTACAAACATCTGGATCGTGGGTTAAACGGTGCGCTCAAAAAGTATCAAAAGCAGAGCCCGCAGGGCGTCATCGTCGTTTATGGCGATCTTTGCCTTGGATTTAACGGCGAAATGAAAGCGCTGATGGATAAGTTCGATGCAGTTAAGGTTGATGCGTTGAACTGTATTGACTGTTTGCTCGGCGGCAAAGGGAAACTTCTGGAAATGGATCCGGAACATAAATATCTGTTCCTGAATCCTGCCTTCATCCAATTTGTGGAGAAAATAAGGGGAGAAACCAAAGAACGAACCCGGGAAATATACAGTATGCTCGACGGTATCATTCTTTTAGATGCCATGGGTGATTTGAACGCCTACCAGTCGAGGATCGATGATATCGCAGATCATACCGGACTGCCGATTCTGGAACGTAAAGAAATCGGTCTTGAAAGCCTTAAAAATGTCATCCTTGAAGCGTTAGGTCGGAATCAACAAAAATGTTCTGCGAACCAATAGCAGATCGGTTCCGGCAGTTATCCATAAAATGCACACTACGTCTATCATTGTTTAATCAGACCTATGAATAAGAAAGCATGGGTTTACGTTGGAAGTCCACGCTTTTTTTATTTACAGCCTATACAATACATTGGGTTGATGGATTCTGGCCCGAGAGCTTTGATTTCTCCAACAAAGCTGGAATTATTGATGGCCATGAAAATTTGTGATATCCTCAATCCCAGTTTTCAGGGCATAGCGGGGGGCATAACTGCTATCTATCAGCACTCTTGAAATCATAAAAAATTTGTGATATTCGAATCATATTTGCAATTATTACAATAAGTTTCAGATTACGGATAGTGGCAAGCTACATGTAGTCGGAACTCCGTCAAATCTGGGGCTGATTTTAGAGCATATCACAAATTTGAACGAAATCCGGATACTCTCAATTTATAGTGCGGGGTTTTTTTAAATTAATGCCGATATGATAGAATAATTCTGTACACGCAATAGAAAGACGATTTCATAATATGTCAGAAAATCACATACAAGATTGGGATCATTTTCTTGCCATATCCAGACGCTTTGAAGAGGTTGAGAAAATCTATCGTGGGCAAGCAGACTCTTCTTGGCGCTTAAGACCATCTTTAACAAGAGTATTCAAGGATAATGGGGTAAATAGAGAAAATGCTCTTGAAATTGAGCGAATCTTGTTAGAGGACTTTCAAAATAGAAATTCCGACAAATTTATTGCAAAGTTGAATCAAGATAACGTGATTCAATGGTGGACGGTGATGCAACACTTTGGCGCCCCTACACGGTTATTAGACTGGTCTAAAGATATCAAGGTCGCTCTATATTTCGCTGTATGTGACAGATTTGATAAAGATGGGGCTTTGTTTTGTTTCGATGATGGTCATTTAAACTTCATCCGTCATATTAGAGAAGGTGCAGAATGGGCGAATATCGATATGCAACTTGAGAAATCAATGGCGGGAAAAGAGTATGAGACGAGTATCTATGCCTTTACAAATGAACTACCAATCGATAGGAAAACTAACCAGCAAGGTTGTTTCACCATTACTACAGAGTTGACCGAAGAAATTGAAAGCGTCCATGATGAAATTGCAGATAAACTGGTATTTGATGGAGTACAAGGAGCGGAAGGTCATAGTTTGATAATTAAGTACGACATTCATAAATCTTTAAAAGCTGAGTTCTTAAGACAGCTGATGAATCTGGGAATTACTGGTCAATATCTATTTCCTGGGCTCGATGGCCTTGGCAAACAGACAACGGATTTTCTTAACACAATAATATTGGAAGATTATTACCATAAATGAAAAACATTTTTTAACCAATCACTGGAGAAGGATCTTATAAGGCCGCGCTATTAAAAAAACTCTCAGCTATGCCGTTACAGTTTTGATTTCTCCAACGTAGCTGTAATTTTCAAGGGCTAAAAATATTTGTGATATCATCCACCCCAGTTTTCAGAGCATGGCAGGCGCAACTGCTATGTATGTCAACCTTTTAAGTACCTGAATTGTGTGCGATATACAAAACATATTGCAACATTGACTGAGTTTGTGCTATTGGCAAGAAATCGTAAAATTTTGCAAATGAAAATTTGATGTAAACAACATAACACTTAAATTCATCGCTTTACTTTGGGATATATTGAGATATCTTAAAACATGAGAAAAAAGGCGGACCACAATATGTTGTGTCCGCCATTTTGTTAGTGGATATCAGTGGAGGAAAGATTAGAACTACAAATCCACAGTTTTTTGCCAGTGTGAGAGGTTAGCGATATAGGGAACGAAATCCATCCATTGACCACATTGTGGATTGCATCTACTTTTATTTATAATTTGCAAACAGACGAAACTATCATTAATGGCGAGAATGCTTGCTGATGAGAGACTCTCTTATCGACAGTCAACCCATATATAATTTCAATAGCAAATTTACAGCCAACAACGCGAACACAGAGGGAAGAACCATTGCCCAGATCTGGGAACGCCTATCATGTAGCAAATGTTTGAGTCCCATGAGACAACGGCTCAATCCCAGGTAAAGACCTCCCAGCAAAACTATTTCTTTTAGCTCTAAGTGACGATCATAAGCCTGGATGCCAAAAGGCAGGCTGACGATAATCGCGACCAGTAAAATAAAAAAAATAAGATCCTGCTTGATGGGGTCGATGCGCATGGAATTTCCTTGTTATCAGTATACAATATTCAAAAGCTTGTGCATTGACATAAGTCAAAATAAAAAGGCAGGGTCATGGCTGACCTGCCTTTTTGTACCAAGGATTATAAATTTAAACTTTAGTGCAGGGTTATATAGCGACTGTAAATAATTCCATTTATTATCAGATAGATACCGGAAATCAGAACGGCGTATCCAAAAAAATAATAAATCACCCTGTACCAGGTGGCCGGAGGAGTTGTCTCTAAAGCCTCAAGTTTTCCCTCTTCTTTTAGACGTTCGATCCAGGCCGGTTTTTCATCCATAGCCTCTTCCAGCGGGACACTGCCTGAAAACATACCCTCATTCATTGGGAAACTGGAGGGCCGCAGATGCCCGATAAAAAAATGAACGATAAAATATAGGAAATCGCCAGAAGTGCTTCCGCCTTGTGCAGTAATGCCGCGATGTTCAGAGACCAACCGGGCAAAACGCGGCTGGTCAGGAGGGGGTACATTAGCATCAGGCCGGTGATCGCCAGCAGAGGCAATCCCCAGTAAACTGCCCAGTAATCGAATTTTTCCCAATACGTCCAGCGGTTCAATCTGGGTGGAGCGCCTAACCCGAAAATCCATAAAGTTCGCTGCCAGAGATGTTTAACATCATATAGGTTGGGAACCAGAGAGTCCGGTCCAAAGATGCTTTGTACGAAATTTCCCCATTTTATCCTTGACAGCAAAAAGATGGTGTGGACCACAAATCCCGCAATCATCAGGACCCCGACCAACGTATGGATCGTAAGCGCGGCTTCATACCCGCCAAAAACATAGCTGAGTTTCTTGCCCCAGCCGGTGGTGATAAACAAGCGGCTGAAGCCGGTCGCTGTCTGAATAATAAACGTCAGCATCAGGAAAAGATGAAACACCCGGTCGGTGATACTAAATCGTTTAATGCGTATTTTTGGCGTCATTTTTCAGCTCCCCTTTTTTTCTTAAACAATTCTCTTACACCCACCAGAAAACTATGTGGAATAAAAAAGGCCAGCGTGCCGACCAAAAGCACCAGCATAAACCAGTAGGTATAATACAGGAGGGGAAATCCTGTCCTGGCTAAAGCAGATCCTGCCGAAGGCTCATGAATTACATAGCTGGCATATGACGCACTGGCGCCCTCGTGGCACTTGGCACATACATACGCATGCCGCCGGATAGGGTTCATAGGCGAAAAGTAGTGATTGATACTGGCGATGGGTTCTCCACCGTGGCACTGGCGACAGGTGAGGTTGGCCCGGGTCGTGTGGATGTCGTGGGTTTCTGCTATGTGGCAGTCCTCACAGCGCCGGCCCCAATAGAATTTAATACCCCGGTGAGAATCAGCCAGGCGGGTGCGAACAGCGCACCGTGGCAGCAGCCGGGCTGTAAGGGGAAAATACCGCGCGTGACCCCCGGGATTTCTATCAGGGGACGTTGGCGGCGCGGTCGGGCTTCATATTCTTCATAGTAACCGGTGCTGACCTCGTATTCCTTGTATCGCCGCATAGCCGAGGCAACTTCCTCCTGAGCAGGCGTTGGCTCCGGCAGGAGCAGCAGCACAGCCAGCATGGATATTGATATTGCCAGCCAACGGGAAGCCAGTCTAATTTGATTTGCGATCAACATAAGCGGACCCCCTGTCTACTTCTTTTCACTCTTGTGATATTCAAGAGGCTCGACTACAGGACCCCTGGGTTTGGGAATTTGGGCCAAGGTTTCCCACTCCCTCTGCAGTCTTTCAAGCGACTCATATTTATGTTTGTGACAGGTCTGGCAGGAGTTGGGCACTTTCGGGTTTTTAATCGTATCCTCCGGCAGCAGGGTTACAAACACATGGCTGTGGATATCGCCGGACTCCGCGCTCTTGACAATTCGCGGCATGTGGCAGCCCACGCAATTGGCAAATGAATGGATCGAGTGGCCCATGGTCTGGTTGACCTGCACATGGCATTGGAAGCACTGGGCGGACCCTGCTGCAAAGGTCTGTGAGCGCGTGGGCGGCACACCGATCTGATGCACAAAATGGCAGGAGGTACAGGTAACCCCCTCTACCTTATGTTTTGATTGCTGCCAGTCAATAAACTGCTGGTGATGCCCTTTCGAAAACTCATTGGCGTACACATGTTTGACATCACCGGCGGCAAAGGAAGTCGATTTGTAATATGCCGCAAGTGCCTTGCCGGGTGCGTAGCCAATGGGCCAGCCACCCCCCTTGACCATTGTGGACTTGCCCCGGTTGTGGCAGGAACCGCAGATCTGAGCCGCCACTCCCATGGTGAGTTTGGCGGGGTTGACGATGGTCTGGCGCTTTTCAAAAACCGCCGTCTTGGGAAGGGCTGCGTGCCATGAGCCTTTGCCGTGGCAGGCTTCACAGGCGACTCCCCGGTTCAATGAAAGTCTGTGTCTCAATATCGAGACCGGTGGAATGGCAACCGCCGCACTTGAGCGCCCAGGGCCGTTTGTCCCAGTCTTTCTCATGGTAATTGACCCAGCGATCCGTATCGGCGTTGTATTGAATGGGCGAGATGAAAGCAGGGTGCCCTCTTTTTTTACCAGAAAACGCTGTTTCCACTGGCTGCCGATGGTGTACAGGATCTCATCTTTTTTGGGGACGTAAATTTTATCCGCCGGCACCTTGAGCTTGGCGCTCAATTTAGCCAGAGTCTGCGCGGATTCGCTTCTCATCGATCGGGGTACAATGATGACGTCCTCGTTCTTTTTAGCGTCCTGGAGCATGCGGCTGTGCATGGTCATCTTCCAGGAGTCATAATGCTCCAGGTGGCACATCTTACAAGTGTCCGAGCCGACAAAGGCTTTGGGCTGGGCTGTAACGGCCGCAACATCAATTGGCTGCTCGGCGCCGCAGGCCATTAAAATAGACGCATCAGGCCCAGCAAAGTAAAATGGTTGTTAGCGCTTTTCCCTTCATGTTTTCCTCCTTGGTAGGTGAAACTGCTCAAAATTTAATAAAAGTTAAGTAACTATCGTTATAACTAACGATTTTTAAAAACCGTAAGTATTGAGTAGATTAACCTTTGGGTTTATCATTATCGCAAACTGTTTTTAGCCAGTACATCAATTCATCCTCATCTATCGGCGTGGCCAGACAAATCGAGATGCACTCTCGCAAGGCGTCTCCTAATTCGGGATGAAATCGACGCTCAGAGACTGCGATGATGTTGAACAGAGGATTTTTTGCTTTTAATTGCTTCAGAATTTTATTGGTTACCGATATGTTATCCAGGTTTAAAATAAGCGTACGGCTGTCGCTACCTTCGATGTAGCCGTTTAAGTCTGTCAGGGAATTTACCGAAGCTGCTTTATAGTTGTGAGCTTCCAGCACGTTACAGATGTTTTTGAATTGTGTTTTATTAGCGTCCAGTACTAAAATTTCTTTTTTCATCGGTTAGTGGCTGCCCCCCTGACCTAAATTTCAACAACTGAATGGTTTGGAAACATGTGGAGTCAACATTATAGACAAATGCTGTGCCAAATTGATTTTACAAAATGCAAATTTAAAATAACCTAAAAATAGGGCCAAAAGTCAGTACATAATATCTTGAAATCAGGCCTAATGTTGTTTTTTTCAAATTTCAGAAACCAGCTATATTTAGGATTATAATCCGCGTATGTAAAACCACCCGCGCTCTATTAATTTCAAATACGTGCTACGATATGGGGCACAAAAATTCTGGGTGTGGAACATATTTATGAGAAGATTCATCTTAATTTCGGATCAATGAAATTTATTTGTAAATCGGAGGATCGGGTATTCGAACTCGCTTAGAGTGTTTGTGTTCGAAAATATAATTCTATGACCACTTAAATGCCACATTGCACTATTTAATGTCAAGATAATTTTACATATTTACAGATTCCATCATAATAGAGAGGTATCTTTAATTATTATAATTGAACAACTATAGGAATAATTTGATGGGTGCGGAAGGCTAAATGGAAGAAATGCTTAAATTGAAAAGACCACAATATACCGGTGTTCACCTTTTGGTGAAAAATTCAGATTTGTTGAATTACATCCGTATATGGTAAAGATTAAGGCTGAAATGACTGAAAATTGCAGATTGCATAACAAAATATTCATGGATAATGATTTTTGCGGCCAGCGAACTGCCACAATATATTGTGGTACCGCCCACAGGTGGTAAAACGTAAGATATGGTTCACATATCGCAATAAATTCAAAACGATAAAAATTACATATTACACATTATTTTTTAAAAAGAGAGAATTTGTGCTTTCTGCTATTATGTTGCGATCCGTCCTATCTGATTGAATTAATGAGATTTTTTAGTGGCTAGCTTTGCAGATTTGAATCCTTATTAATTTCAGCGAGTTACAAGTTATATTACAAATTTGTAATAAAATACGCAA
>PVMK01128388.1_pt1 | contig 19752 bp, 20 predicted proteins | sample 1853481 | NCBI WGS metagenome assembly PVMK01 (sample SAMN08533507, study PRJNA380276) | Marine sediment metagenome, whole genome shotgun sequencing project. | reverse complement strand
TCGATAGATCAACCGGCAAAGCGTGTTTTGCGTGCCTCTGTCTGTTTACACCGTTGTAGGTTCGCCAGAGCTGGCGTAAATTTTGGCGATTTGCGTATTGACTGTTCCAGTAATAGCTCTTCGATTGCGTCGATGCCACGATCAACGATTTGATCGCGCCAGTACTCGGCGCGGTGGTGGCGTTGTATCTGACTATGGCTCGACTGCCCGCATTGTTCCAGAGCCGCGAAAATGGAGCCGGTATCTCGTGCGCGTAGTAGCTTGCCGATAAACTGATAGTGTCGTTTCAGGGCGCTTCGCTTGTTCTGGATTTTATGCGCTAGTGCGATGGCTTCCCTGACAGGTTCATCGAGTGGAATGCGATCCAGTTGCTCACTAGACAGGCCTGTCAGGCGTTTACCCAGTTTTTGTATCTCGTGACTTTCCTGCTTGAGCCGGGTTTTACTGACAAGCACTAACTCCTCAGGGTTGTTATTCTTTATTTCGTTTTCCATAAGGGGATAAGCTAGAATGGATCCATGAACGCTAAAAATAAAAGTATGTTAGCATTTTCTGATGCCGAGTCATTTAAAAACATCGTCGCCGAAACACTAAAAATGGCCGAGGACAAGGGTGCCTCTCAGGCCGAGGCTGGCTTGGCGGTATCACAGGGGTTGTCGGTTGCGGCACGCATGCGCTCAGTCGAAACCATTGAGCACCAGCAGGACAATGGCCTCGGTATCAGTGTGTATTTCGGCCGTAAAAAAGGTAGCGCCAGTACCTCCAATCTTGACCCTGAGGCAATCCGAAAAACGGTCGAAGCTGCCTGTAATATTGCAAAATATACCTCTGAGGACCCCTGTACCGGCCTTGCCGATGCGGATCTAATGGCGCATCAGTTTGTCGATCTGGATTTGTATCATCCCTGGGATATCTCTCCAGATGCTGTGATCGAAATGGCTCTTGAGTGTGAAAATGCGGCGCTCGAATTTGATAAAAAAATTGTTAATTCAGAAGGCGCCTCGGTTGATTCGAACGCTGGTGTTTCGGTTTACGGTAATACCCACGGTTTTTTACAGGCCGAGCACACTACCCGGCACAGTATCAGTTGCTCGGTAGTAGGTGAGTCCGCTGGTGTTATGCAACGTGATTACTGGTATGAAACCAGCCGTAATCCCGATCGCCTGGTCGGCCCCAGAGCAGTCGGATTAAAGGCTGCCGAACGTACGCTGAAACGACTCGATGCACAAAAGCTGCAGACCCGGCAGGCGCCAATACTGTTTGTATCGGAAATTGCACGTGGACTTATCGGCCATTTCACTGCTGCAATTAGCGGTCCGGCCCAGTACCGCAAAGCCAGCTTTTTACTCGATGCGATTGATACCAGGGTATTCCCTGAGTTTTTACAGCTGGTAGAGTATCCCTTCGAATTGCAGGGCCTGGGTTCGGCGAATTTTGATTCGGAAGGCGTCGTGGTCAAGCAGACCGACCTGGTTAGCGATGGTGTGATACAGGATTATCTGCTGGATAGCTACGCGGCGCGAAAGCTTGGGCTGCAATCAACCGGGCATGCAGGCGGTGTGCACAATTTAACCCTGCAAGATACGGGAAAGACTTTTGATGAATGCGTCAAAACCATGCATCAGGGCCTGTTGGTTACCGAATTAATGGGTCATGGCGTGAATACGGTAACCGGAGATTACTCGCGTGGAGCCGCTGGTTTCTGGGTCGAAAATGGGGAGATTCAGTTTCCGGTAGAGGAAATCACCATCGCCGCCAACCTTAAGGATATGTTCCAGGGAATTGTCGAAATTGGTAGTGATCTGGATATGCGTGGAAATATCCGCACCGGTTCGATTCTGCTCGAAGGTATGACCATAGCCGGGACGGCCTAGCGCCGTAGCAATAGTCTTTTCCTGGTGTTAGCGCCACTCGACCGATTCTAACAACATGATCGTGGTTTTTTTCCCAGGTTTGGTTATTTCAATTTTAATCGGCAGTAATGGCTTATCCGGGGCGTAGTAAAATTTCAATTTTGAACCGCTACCTTCACCGGTTTGCTCGAAGACTAAAACCTCGATTGACTTATTGTTGATTTCTACAGTCGATTTCCCGGCTCGTTTTAGCCGGGATTTTATCAGTTTCCCCTTGCGATAAAAATAAAATTCCGATTGCTGAAGATTTTGTTGCAGCATCTGTGCTGTGAGCAGATGAATACTATGCGAATCGTAAATCTCGCCTGGCACAGTTTTGACATAACGTTTATTTTTGTACTGAATCTCAATTTGCTGATTATTCCAGTCAAATCGGGCGTTTTCGAATCGATCACCGTCGCCGTCGTCGGTGAGTAATATATTGTGAATTCTGTATCGGTTTTCGAGCCGTAACAGGGTGGTTTCGGCGTAAAGGCTTTTATTACTTAACAGGGAATAAATGCCCTTTGCTTTGCTGGTTTGTCGCCAGCGCCAGTAACGACCCGACTGTTCCAGGGATAGCTCCGACCGGGCGACGTTGAGGCTACCGTGGTATAGCGTATAACTTGCCTGATATGGTGCTAGTATAATTTCCCTTGCGAGCCCAGGCGCTGCCAGAAATATCGTCAGGAGTAATATAATCGATCTATTCATGGACCAGGTTAATTTGTTGACCTTTTGATTCGCAATAAACCGGTGGGGGTTCCCTGTTACTGACCAAATTCGATCGGTTCCCGTAAAAGCTGCTGTTCAAACTCGATTCCATATTTGCCAATTTGCAATTTCTTTTCGCTCAACCATTGTAAAACCACTGGATACATGCGGTGCTCCAGCTGTTGGCCTTTTTGCCGGAGATCAGCCACTGAATTGCCTTGCTCAATGCTGTAGCGACCCAGCATCAGCACCGGTCCCGCGTCAAGCTCGGTAGTGACGAGGTGGATACTGACCCCGTGCTCGGTTTCGTGGTTTTCGATCGCACGTTGATGGGTGTTCAGACCCTTATAATCCGGCAATAGAGACGGGTGTATGTTGAGTATTTTATTTCTGTAGGCATTAATGAAGGCTGAACCGATAATACGCATAAAACCGGCCAGAACGATATAGTCTGGTTTATACCCCTTAATACACCGCTGCAACGCCTGATCGAAGGAGTCGCGGGAGTCGTATAGTCGATGATCGATTACGCGGGTTTCAATCGCGTGATTCCTTGCGCGGGTGAGGCCATAGGCGTCGGCATTATTGGATATGACAGCGCTCAATCTGGCATTAATCTGCCCAGACTCTATAGTGTCGATAATCGACTGTAGATTACTACCATTGCCTGAAATCAGGACAACAAAAGACATGCTAGTCATGCTTGGAAACCTCTAATCAAGTCATGATCGACCATATTGGGATACAAAATAATTAATCTCTGCGTTGCGAAACTTAGCAATAGCCCTGCTATTGCTCGCGTTCCGCGCCTTGAGCTTAATCATTTTGTATCCCAATATGATTCGCCCAAACTTGATCAGAGATTCCCTAGAGTAACAGCTGGTCTGCTATTTTTTTCGACAACTCCACCTAGTTCCCAGGCTTCTTCGCCGAGTTCGCCGAGCAATCGCAGGCACGCATCGGAATCACCCTGATCAACTATCAGCACCATACCCGCACCACAGTTAAAGGTGCGGAACATTTCACTAGTTGCCACCTTGCCGGCGGATTGCAACCAGTCGAATACCGCTGGCATAGACCAGCTTGAGCGGTCGATATAGGCACTGCAATGGGGTGGAAGTATTCTCGGCAAATTCTCCATTAAACCACCCCCGGTAATATGTGCCATGGCCAATATCGGGATTTCCTGCGTTAACGCGAGTAAATTTTTAACGTAAATTCGGGTCGGCGTGATTAACGCCTCGGCAAGTGTTTGCCCATCGCAGTCCTGGGTTAAACTGGCATTGGAGCGCTCGATAATATGTCTGATTAGAGAAAATCCGTTTGAATGAGGGCCCGTCGAGGCTAATGCGATTAATTTGTCACCAATTTTCACCCGGTCGCCCTTGATCACGCGCTCCTTTTCCACTATACCCACACAAAATCCCGCCAGGTCGAAATCGCCAGGTGCATAGATGCCCGGCATCTCCGCAGTTTCGCCACCTATCAGAGCACAGCCAGCCAGCTGACAACCCGTGGCGATACCGCTAATTACCTGCTCGGCGACCTCGACGCTCAGTTTTCCGGTGGCATAATAATCGAGAAAAAATAAGGCCTCGGCACCCAGTACCGCTATATCATTCGCACACATGGCCACCAGATCGATGCCGATGGTATCGAATTTTTCAAATTCAATTGCCAGTTTTAACTTTGTGCCAACACCATCGGTACCCGATACCAGCAGCGGATTGCGGTAACGATCGAGTGGCAATTCGAATAGCCCACCAAAGCCTCCGATGCTGCCGACACAGCCCTGTCGATGGGTCGCCTTGACGGCAGGCTTGATACGCTCAACCAGTTCGTTACCGGCATCTATATCAACGCCCGAGTCTCGATAACTGAGAGATAATTCAGAATTCATGGTTTGCAGGTTCAGGAAATATTACAGGTGTGTTATTTTACACGCGTTGTAACTAAATGTCCGAGAATTGGTAGAAGACTGTCTGGTTTGGGATCATTCTACAGCGGAAAACTACGATCACCAGTCTTCCCCGCCAGATTCATAAAATATGATCAACTATTATCCCTAATCGGAATAAAACAAACTTTGCTATGTCCCCGGATAGAAATCAGATTACCATCGCTACGGTTGATTCGAACCGACAGGTTGATTGAGAAAAATGAAGAATAAACTGGCCTACCTTTTAGTTATCCTGCTATCGCTGGTTGTTTCCAGGTCCTTGCAGGCGGTGGTTGTCGAAGAATTATTTACTATCGAAATGGCGGTGGCGGATCAAACCACTGCTGTGCGCCTTGAGGCGTTTGGCGAGGCATTTAAACTGGTCGTGATCAAGGTGAGTGGTTCGGACGATGCGCTTAATAGTCCTTCCTTTAGTCGGCCGATGCAAAGCAGTGCGCGCTATGTTAAGCAATTCACCTATATCAATCGCAAGGACGAGAATTCGGAAAGTTTCGATTCGGGGCAGCTATTTTTGAAAATTGATTTCAATCAGCAATTGGTTGAAAGCCTGCTGCGTGAAAATAATTTTCCAGTCTGGGGCCGGGAACGACCCGGCAGCTTGCTGGTAGTCAGCTACGATGTAAATGAAACCATCCGCCTGGTGTCAGAAGATTCCACCCCGGAAATAATTGAGTTACTCGATGCGGCAGCGGTAAGACTGGGAGTGCCGGTATTGTTCCCGTTGATGGATCTGGAAGATATCGCTTTGATCGATATCGGAGATATAGTTTCCCGTCAGTATGAAAACATAGATATTCTGGCTGACCGGTACGGCCCGGATGCACTGGTAATCGGCCAGATTTTCGGGCGCAGCGGACAAGGCTGGCATGGTGATTGGGAGGTACGTTTTGCCGAACAGGTATTCAAATGGAAATACAGGGGTTCGTCCAAGCAGCAGGTAATCGATCAGGCAATAAAACACCTTGCACGGGTTCTGGCACTGGAGTACGCGCTGGAAGATCATCGACGGGTCGAACAGGTGCTGTTCCTGAGAATTTCGTCAATGCCGAAATTTAATCAGCTGATATCGGTGCAAAGCTATCTTAAGTCGCTGTCGGTGGTCGATTCAATACGTGTCGCCAAGATTTCGAACGATGTGGTTACCTTCAAACTGAAGCTACGCAATGATGCAGAAGATCTACAGCGCCTGATCGAACTTGGTGAGGTACTCGAGCAACTGGATCTGCCTTCGGTCAATGCCCAGGACGATAGAGAGGTAATCATGAATTATTCCTACATCGATCGAGGAGTGCTCAATTAAGCCGTCCCAGATCGGCCTGCCACTGTCTTTCGACAGGCAGTTCAGCTTCGACAATTATTTTTCTCAACAGGGAGAATTGATCATCGCTAATCTGAAAGCGCTGATTAACGCTGAGAGCGAGTCATTGATAGGGTTATGGGGTTCTTCGGATAGTGGTAAAACGCACCTGATTAACGCTTGCGCACATTTTGCGCGTCTACAGGGGACCAGCTTCCAGCTTTACGATGGCAGGGAACTGGCACAATGCGACGCTGATGATTTCGAGGATTAGTGACCTGCCAGGTGTTGGCTGTGGATAATCTCGATGCACTTTGCGGCATTTTGAACTGGGAGGAAAGATTTTATCAGATTATCAACAATTGCAAAGACGGGGCACTGCATCTGATTTTCACCCTGTTACAAAACCCTTCGCAGTTGAATTGCCGTCTGGCTGATTTCCAGTCCAGGCTGTCATGGGGTTTGTTGTTACAGTTACCATTAACCGGAGAAAAGGAAATAGGAGAGGTGATAAGGTTACGCGCAAGCATGCTCGGAATAGAATTGTCAAAAGAAGTGATCGCCTATCTACTGGTACATTACCCCCGGCAACTGTCAAGGCAGATCGAAATACTCGGTGTTCTTGACCGGGCGTCACTGTCTGCACAGAAAAAGATTACCGTACCTTTAGTCAAACAGGCCCTGGCCGGTTATAGATCTTAGGAACACCTGTCAGGGTTGGCAAAATCTTCAGGGACCCGTGTTGGGATCCCCCAGGGTCGTGACACCCAGATAACGTGTGTAGTAAATACTCGAGATGAATATAGCAATGCTGAAAAATGTGGTGAATAAGGCATAAATTTTCAATTCAGGATTAGAAACCAGTTCACTGATACCCACGCAAAAATAAACCAGGGATAGAAACCCGATCCACTTATAGGTATAGCGTTTATTAGTGATCAGGCCCTGAAACGGTAAAAGCAACGGAAAGCTGAGTATCATAATCCAGTAGAGGTTAAAATCACTTTTCTGCCAGATAAACAGACCAAGCTGGCACAATAACAGACCCGACAGTGAGGCTATACAAGTTACTTTAAGTGGGTGTGTCATGTTATTGATTTAATTGGGTCGACAGGGTGGCGATGCGCATTCCCAGTGCCTGGCAGGCTGAAATTTCGTCCTTGCTCAGAGGCTTACCCTGCTGACCAGCCATATGGCTGGCACCATAAGGCGTCGCGCCGGTGCTGGTCTGGTTGAGCGAGGGTTCCGAATAGGGTATACCGCTGATCAACATGCCATGGTGCAATAGCGGTAACATCATACTCAGTAACACGCTTTCCTGGCCACCATGCAAGCTCGAAGTCGATGTGAAAACGCCAGCCGGTTTACCGATTAACGCCCCCGAAAGCCAATATTGACTGGTTTGATCGAAGAAATATTTTAACGGCGCGGCCATATTGCCAAAATATCCGGGACTTCCGATTATCAGGCCATCGCATTCTTTCAGGTCACCGGTCTCAGCATAAGGTACTCCCTGTTCCGGAATCTTGGCGGTTGTTTGCTCGGTGGTGGCAGATACCTCAGGCAGGCGTCGAATGATAGCTTCACAGCCAGGACTGGCGTCAACGCCTGATCCTATATGCTCAGCCATGGCGGTCGTTCCACCATGCTGGCTATAATAAATAATGAGTATTTTCTGCAATTATATTTCAGTTGATCGGATACATGAGTAATCGATTGTAAAGTATCCCGCGAAGTCTTGCTTAATCCAGGGTCTAGCCAGGAGATTGCCTTTATCTTTACAGGATAGTGATTCGCAATAATTGGCCGTATATATTGGGTAGAAATTATTCACATTAATAAAGTTGCGTGTTTGTTAATTGCTACTATAATTTGATCGTCCGTGACCGGATTGTCCAGTTTCGTGTCGATACAGGCCTGTTCGGCTGTAATTAATTGTAGTAAATATACAGTTAGGCGATTCTTAGTTTGTTAGGTCGTTAAAGCATAAATAAGCGACTGTTTTACAGTAACAAATGGGTATTGGCAATATGTGGTATTGTGGCAGTTTAATCGTGTGAGCAACCGCCTGGATTATTTGAGTTTGGGGTGAAATAGCGACTGATCTGACTAAAACAGTGGTGATTTGACACGAAAATGGCATATAAAAAGCGCATTAATTTACATATTAGGACTTGCTCTGCAAGGTTGATCAATGTAGTCTCTCGGACGAAACGGGCACACAAGAATTTTATCCAAATCGACACAGTTCTCGGAGAAAAGAACATATGAAAACTAAAGAACTTCTGAAATTTACTGCAATCGCAGTAATCACGGTCGGATTCGCCGTTGGCTGTACCAGCGACAGCTCTGAAACCATGGAACCAATGGCAGAAGAATGCATGGGTGCAACTCCTGAAGTGAAAAATGCGATCTATGCGGCGAAACTGAAAAATGCCCGTGTCCGAAACCTGGGATTAGAATGGCGCGAGACCGCCAAAACAATCGCTGCTGCTGAAAAAGCAGCAGAAGAGTGTGATAACGACAGAGCCAGCACATTAGCAAACAAAGCCGAGTCGGAAGCTTCGGACGCTATTGCCCAGTATCATGCCGATCAGGAAATGACGGACGAACCAATGACTGAAGCCGTGTCCATGTCTATGGGTAATTACATCGTTTCAGATGGTGACAATTTGTGGAATATTGCCGGTCAGGCTTCCGTTTACGGTAATCCATACCAGTGGCCGCTGATCTTCAAGAACAATTCAGCTAAAATCAACGATGCTGATCTGATATACGCAGGTCAAACCTTTGATATACCCAAGGCTTCGGATGCCGAGATTGCTGCTGCAGTCGAGCACGCAAAGGCTCGTGGTGCCTGGGTAATTGGAGAGGCAGAAGCATCGGATATTAACTACCTGGCGCAATAAAACTGTCAGTTACTAGTTTTGAAAGCCCGCGAAAGCGGGCTTTTTTTTGTTCACGTTTTAAGAGCCAGGGAAGCTCTGATTAATAGTAGCTGGATGCCTGTAGCGCCTTTCGCGGGTACCGACTGTACCTGTCAGGCGTTAGATGCAAGAAGCCCAATCCTCTGAAACCCCGCTTTAACTCGATAGCGTCTACTGTCGGTGCGATACATACCGGCTGGTAATTTCTGGGCTACACACAGATTCCATATTCGTCCCACCAGCTCAGGCCTGATTTAGCCCTGTTATTTCCTGTTAGCCGAAAATTTCCTGCTAATATTCTGGTAACAATTGAAATATAAAGATAATGAGTAAAACAAAGAATCTCGAACACATTCTAGATCTGCTGGTGGCCCAGGATATAGTCGAACAGGAGAAAGCGAGTATGATTTCGTCGCTGGTTTCTGCGCAGGACCGCAAAAACCTGCACCCGATAGAAATAATCGCTAATCGAGAGTGGACCAATAAGTCACAATCCAACCAGGTAATATCGCTCGATTTCCTGACCAACTGGCTAGCCGCAGAGTCTGGCCTGGAACGCTATAATTTCGACCCACTCAAAATGGATGTGGCGTCGTGTACCTCCATCATGTCTTATGCCTATGCTTCCCGATTTAAAATTCTTGCCGTCAAGGTTAGTCCTGAAGAGGTATTAATTGCTGTAACCGATCCCTTTAACATGGAATGGAAGAGTGAGCTGGATCGAATAGTAGGTCGCCCAATTAACACCGTACTGGCTAATCCCAGGGATCTTAATTCATACCTGCTTGAGTTTTACAGTATCAGCAAGGCTATGGACAATGCCGGATCCAGCCAGGATCATATGCCGAGCAATCTACAAAACCTGGAACAGTTAATCGAGCTAGGCAGCCTCGGATCAGTCGATGCAGACGATCAGCACATTGTGAGTATTGTCGACTGGTTGATGCAGTATGCGTTCAATCAACGTGCCAGTGATATACACATCGAGCCAAGACGGGAACAGGGTAATGTGCGATTCAGAATTGACGGGGTAATGCATCAGGTATATGAGATACCCGCCAATATTACCACTGCGATAGTCAGTCGTATCAAAATAATGGGGCGACTGGATGTAGCCGAAAAACGCAAACCGCAGGATGGGCGCATCAAGATTCGCTCATCGGATGGTGCTGAAATCGAAATGAGATTGTCGAGCATGCCGACAGCGTTTGGGGAAAAGCTGGTGCTCAGGATTTTTGACCCGGAAGTGCTGGTGAAGAATTTTTCAGCGCTCGGCTTCGAGAAAAGAGAATCCGATATCTGGCATGCGATGATCGGTCAACCACACGGTATCATTTTAGTGACCGGGCCGACCGGGTCGGGCAAGACTACGACGCTATACACCAGCTTAAAGCATCTGGCGACGCCGGAGGTTAATGTTTGCTCGATTGAAGATCCAATAGAACTGGTAGAGCCCAGTTTTAACCAGATGCAGGTACAGCACAATATTGACCTGGATTTCGCCAGTGGTGTCAAAACCCTGCTACGCCAGGATCCAGATATTATTATGGTAGGCGAAATACGTGATCTTGAAACCGCTGAAATGGCAGTGCAGGCCGCACTAACCGGTCACTTGGTGCTTTCGACCTTGCACACCAACGATGCGCCCTCGGCGATCGCAAGACTCACCGAAATAGGGATACCATCCTACCTGATCAATGCTACATTGATTGGGGTAGTTGCACAGAGACTGGTTCGTACCCTGTGCCCACACTGCAAGCAAAACCATAGTATCGATAAGCTCGAGTGGGAGGCCCTGATTAAACCCTGGACGACCTCAGCGCCCAATTCAATTGCCCTGGCGGAAGGTTGCCTGGAATGTCGTCAAACCGGATTTATAGGCCGTGTCGGAATTTACGAAATGATGCCGATTAATGACACATTAAAACAGGAAATTAATAAGGAATCTGATTTGATTAAAATTAGGAAAGTTGCGATCAAGCAGGGTATGCAGCCCCTCAACCTGGCCGGCGCGCAAAAAGTAGCTAAAGGCATGACAACAGTCGAAGAAGTATTGAAGGTGGCTCCTCCCCGTTACGACGGCTAGTGGTTCTGATTTATCCAGGTATTGTAATATCTTAATTTAGTTACTGTTTAAACCACCGGCTATTGAGGGCAGCGATCACCTTGTTGGGATAATGATACTTACCCAGGCTGCCGTTATAACGCGCCAGTGCCCGTGTCAGGTCACCCGACTCAATGTCGAGATAATAACGCAAGATCGTGCAACCCATACGCAGATTGGTGCGCATCAGAAACAGGTTATTGTCTGAAATACCGATTTCATCGAGCCAGAAAGGCATGATCTGCATCAATCCGCGGGCGCCTGACACCGATATGGCATACTGGTCAAATCGGCTCTCGACCTCGATCACAGCGAGCACCAGTTCCGGTGCCAGACCGGCACGCGTAGCCTCGTAATGAAGTCTTTTTAATAATTCGATACGGTCTTTTGTGTTCTCGACGAAAGGTTCGAGGCGATTCGACATATCGAGTAACCAGACTTCTGCATCGAATCGATCGTCAAATCCGACATCAGCCAAAACTGCTTCCTGCAATAAACGTCGAAGTTCCGGATCAAGCGGTTCCGAGGCAGTGACGGGGCCGGTAAAAAGCAACCCCGCCAGTAATAGTACGGTCAGGAAAGCCACTATTCTCAGGCAAAGCGACTTCTGAAACAGTCCGCTGGTTTCAATTGGCACTGAGAGCCACTGGTTCCCGCAGGACATTACCGTTGGTTCGCTATTCATGCCTGATTAAATAATTTATCCAGAAAGCCCGGTAGCTCTGCCAGTGCATATTGTTGCGCTGATTCGCCCCGGCGTCCCTTGTATTCGAATTGTTTTGCATCAATTCCGCGTTCGCTAAAAACGATACGATGCGGTACGCCAATTAATTCCATATCGGAAAACATGACACCAGGCCTTACGGGCCTGTCGTCCAGTAATACCTCGACACCCCGGTCAAGACAGTTCTGGTAAAGATCATCCGATGCCTGTTTGACGGCATCTGATTTGTGATAGTTGACCGGACAGATCGCGAGTTGAAAAGGTGCCAGTGAATCGGGCCAGAATATACCGCGATCATCATTATTTTGCTCGATAGCCGCGGCTACTACGCGGGTAATTCCGATGCCGTAACAACCCATTAAGGTAGTACTGGATTTGCCATTTTCATCGAGTACGGTGGCCTGCATGGATTTGCTGTATTTATCTCCGAGCTGAAATATGTGACCCACTTCGATCCCGCGTAAAATTTTCAGAGTCCCTTTACCGTCGGGGCTAGGGTCGCCATCCTGAACATTTCGTATATCCGCGATTTCAGGCTCGTCACAGTCACGGCCCCAATTGGCATTAATAAAGTGTTGGTCATCGGTATTGGCACCGCAGACGAAATCGCCAACCATCGCCGCACTGCGATCAACATAGGTTTGAATATTCAAACCTATGGGGCCAATCGAGCCAATATCGTTGCCCAGGATCGATTTTATTTTTTCCCTGTCGGCTAATCTAAAGGGAACCGCAACGGCGTCCAGCTTTTCGGCTTTGACGGCATTGAGCTCGTGGTCGCCACGCAATACCAGTGCTACCAGACCACCGTCTTCGGAATCCGCCATCAGGGTTTTCAGACATTGTCGAATATCGACAGAGGTCGATTTTGCCAGGTCTTCGATGGTATAAAGGCCTGGCGTATCGATAGTTTGCATTGCATCCCCGGCTTCGGGACGTATGGTTTCTGTCGGAACAGCTTCGGCCATTTCAATATTTGCTGCATATTGACTCTGGTCGGAAAAAGCGATCGCGTCTTCTCCGGAGTCGGCAAGTACATGAAACTCCTGCGAGCCGCTACCGCCGATAGATCCTGAATCGGCTGTCACCGCTCTAAAGGCCAGGCCAAATCGGGTAAAGATTTTAGTATAGGCCTGATGCATTGATTCATAGGTTTGTTGCAGAGAAGCCTGATCGAGATGGAATGAGTAGGCGTCTTTCATGATGAATTCACGTGAGCGCATCACCCCGAATCGCGGTCTTATTTCATCGCGAAACTTGGTCTGAATCTGATAAAAGTTAATCGGTAGCTGCTTGTAGCTCCTGATATCGCGTCGGAAAATATCTGCGATAACTTCTTCATGGGTAGGACCTATGCAGTAATCTTTTTGATGACGGTCTTTGAGGCGAAGCAATTCGGGTCCAAATTGATCCCAGCGACCTGATTCACGCCATAGTTCAGCCGGCTGAATTGCTGGTAGTAATAATTCAAGTGCTCCGGCGCTATCCATTTCCTCACGCACAATTTTTTCTACCTTGCGCAATATGCGTATACCCAGTGGCATCCAGCTATAGATTCCAGCAGCCAATCTGCGGATCAGGCCAGCTCTGAGCATCAATTGATGGCTAATAACCTCGGCTTCTACAGGTGTTTCTTTTAATGTTACCAGGTGGAAGCAGGAAGCTTTCATAATATGGTCATGACGGGGTTATGGCGGTTTGGAATCAGCTGCCAATGATGGGGCAGCTGGCCTGATAATCAACCAGTATTATAAAGGAGTTTTAGTAGTGCGGGAGCAGGTTTTTTAGCTCTCGGTGATTGTTCTCGGCAGCAGATTCGGAGACCTGTTGCAGGGAGCTAAATAAACTGCTTTCATTGCAGAAACACCAGGATTAATTGCCGGTAGCCCGGGACAGCTGGCTAAAATTCAGGCTGGATATCCCGGTAAACCGCCCAGCCAGGTGATAAGATTTAGGTGCAATGCAGCGAAACATCTTTCTCGGCCCTTGCCCGGCGGGCGCCGATTTCATCAGTAGTCATGTAGCGAGTGCTTCCATCAGCAGATTTCAATCTTATACGGCTACTATGGTTGATAACTTTTAAATCTGCAGTTGCATTCTCGCAGGCGATTATCGCCTGGTCCGCCGGAAGTCTGATATTGTCCTGGGCGTCGCCAGCAGCGACGTCTGTGCCTCTCTTGTTACTATTACCATTCGAGCCGTCAGGCGACAGACGCGGTAATGCCTTGCCCGGGTTACTCGGAGCTGATAGCACTCTTACGCGCTCGGTTTCGGCGGAAATCGGTGGTGCATCTCCGTAATGAATATTACCGTCTTCATCGACCCACTTGAGGATTTCTCCTGCAAACAGTGAGCTCGAGGTCAGTATAAACAGGCAGATGATAACTCTCATGTGCTTCATATTATTCCTAATATCCAAAGGTTTACCAGCGAAGGCAAAAACTGTTATAGATCTATATTATAAACCATTTTCCATTTTTTTTATGATGGATACCTATTTTAGGCATGAACTTCGATCTAATCCGAGTGCATTAATAAACTCTATCGACCATCATAAAAATAATATATAATAGTTATCCATTTTTGCTAGGTTGGCCTGGTCGATGAGTGATCGACGCCTGAAAGTTTTTCATACGGTTGCCAAACTCCTGAGTTTCACCAGGGCAGCCGAAGCCCTGCACATGACCCAACCCGCAGTTACCTTTCAGGTCAGGCAGCTTGAAGAGTATTTCAATACACGATTATTCGATCGTACTCACAACAAGGTAAGCCTGACACCAACAGGCGAAAAAGTATCGGAGTTTGCTGAGCGCATATTCGACCTTTATACAGAAATGGAAAATTCGGTTCGTGACCTGACTGGAGAAATCAGCGGGGCATTGACAATTGGTGCGAGTACTACGATCGCAGAATACATGTTGCCCGCTTTACTCGGTGAATTCAAAAACCGTTATCCGGATATTAGTTTGCGCCTCAAAGTGTCAAATTCAGATGGGATTGTTTCGATGGTCGAACATAATGTAATTGATCTGGGTGTGGTGGAAGCACCGGTATCGAACAAAAACCTGATTGTTGAAGTATGCCATGAAGACCATCTCGTCGTAGTGGTGGCACCCGGTCACGAACTGCTAAAAGCCAACGGCAAGGTTAAACCGGTAGAACTGAAGAAGTACCCGTTTGTAAACCGGGAGGAAGGTTCCGGTACCCGCGAGGTGATCATGCAGTACCTGCGTGACGAAAACATCAATCCTGCTGATATAAATTATTGCCTCGAACTTGGTAGCCCTGAGGCTGTGAAAGGAGCGGTAGAAGCCGGAATGGGTATCTCTATTTTATCGCGATCTACCATTGGGAAAGAGCTAAAGCTGAATACGCTGGCAGAGATACAACTGGATCCACCACTCAGCCGTCTTTTTTCGTTTGTTCGTCAACGACAGAAATTTCGGGTTCGGATCATGGAGGAATTGCTGGCATTTGCGCACGCTTATTGTGATCGCAAAAAATAATCCTGTCCCCTGATCTGATTGCAATCTTCGCTGCGTTGAATGAAGAATATAAGCCGAGAACTGAATGCATTGATGCCTCGTTTAGGTGATGAACATCAGCAAGCTGTTGTGGTTTACGCGACTTTCCTGGTTCAACAATATATTATTCAAACGCCTGTAGTAGCGGGCCTTGAACCGGAAGCGACTGTCAGACCCGAACGGGAAACCGTAATTGCGGCGATAAAATGATTGAAAAAACCCTATTTCATGCTTGACTCTGATGAACTGCTAGATGGAACCTCGTCGCTGATGGGGCAACATATTAGGTGGTCGGGAAGCTTCAGCAGTGATTAACGAGCTACAATCCATGTTCCAGGAAAAATACGAAAAGTTTCTCAAGCAATGATTAATATCTTAAAACAGTGGTACGAACGCTATTTTACCGATCCCCAAACGGTAATTTTTGCCTTCATATTAATATTCGGTTTTTTGCTGATCGTGGTGATGAATGCCCACCTTATGCCTATTTTGATCGGTATCATCATTGCGTATCTGTTCGAAGGCCTGGTGGTCAGGATGGGGCAGATCAACCTGAATCGATCCATTGCCGCAAGTTTTGCCACGGCCCTGATCCTGGCTGCAATCATACTCACCTTATTCGTATTATTACCGCTTCTATCGAAACAGCTGAGTGAGTTGATTCGTGACATGCCTTTAATGTTGGGAAAAGGGCAACAACTGTTGTCACAGTTACCGCAACAGTATCCAGATTATGTTTCGACCCAGCAAGTCGAGGAAATGCTGACTTTTGTGCGTACCGAGGTAACCACCCTTGGCCAGCGAGTAGTGAGTCTTTCATTAGCCTCGGTGGTCGGTGTAATCACCTTTTTCGTGTATTTAATCCTGTTGCCCTTGATGGTCTTTTTCTTTCTCAAGGACAAGGAATTAATTTTAGGCTGGTTAGGCGGTTTCCTGCCAGATGAGCGTAGACTGGTACGCGAGGTATGGGCAGACCTGGATATAAAAAATTGCCAGTTATGTGCGCGGTAAGTTTGTTGAAATTTTAATTATCTGGATAACCAGTTTTATTGCATTTTCATTGATGGGTCTGAATTATGCCATGTTGCTTAGTTTGCTGGTCGGGATATCGGTGATAGTGCCTTATGTCGGTGCCACCGTAGTCACTATTCCTGTTGCCCTGATCGCTTTTTCGCAGTGGGGTGTGACCTCCGAATTTGGCTACCTGCTAGCAATTTACGCGCTAATTCAGTTTCTTGATGGCAACCTGTTGGTACCGTTGCTTTTTTCTGAAGTCGTCAATTTACATCCGATTGCAATCATAGTCTCGGTCGTGTTTTTCGGCAGTTTATGGGGAATTTGGGGTGTCTTTTTTGCTATTCCACTGGCGACCTTTATACAGGCTGTGATAAAAGCCTGGCCCTCCCACGAACCGGCTGCCGAGTAATACTAGAATTAATCGAGTCCAGAATATGAACCGGGTTACAATATTGGTAATCTGTCACTTGTTCAAATGTTTGATCACCAGTATGCGAATACATTGCTTGTACATTCATATCAGTCTTTATAACATACGCCACTCCTAAATATTAAAGCGGCACAGAGGTGTGACATGTTCAAGGGTAGTCTGGTAGCGTTGGTAACGCCAATGTGCGGCGACGGGTCCGTCGATTACACGCATCTTGAGGCGTTAATTGATTTCCACGTTAAAGAGGGCACCTCGGCACTGGTGATAGCCGGTACTACCGGTGAATCCGCCACGCTAAATCCCGAAGAACATTGTGATTTATTGAACCGTAGCTATGAAATAATAAATCAACGGCTACCAATGATAGCCGGAACTGGCGCCAATTCGACCGCGGAGGCAATTGAATTAACTCACTGCGCGAAGAAAGCAAGGGCTGAAGCCAGTCTCCTGGTTACACCCTATTATAATAAACCCACACAGAGGGGCCTGATAAAGCATCATCAGGCGATCGCCAACGCGGTAGATATCCCACAGTTACTCTATAATGTACCCGGTCGTACCGCCTGTGATATGCAGGCTCAAACTGTCGGAGAACTCGCCAGGGTACGCAACATAGTGGGCATTAAAGAGGCAACCGGGAGTATGGAGCGACTTGCCGATATAAAAAAACTGGTCAGTGATGATTTTGCCCTGTTAACCGGTGATGATTCTTCTACCTGCGAATTTATACTCAATGGCGGGCATGGTGCGATTTCGGTAACTGCCAACGTGGTACCTGCAAAAATGGCGGCTATGTGCCGGCTTGCTTATCAGGGTAAAGAGGAAGAGGCGCGTCGTGCTGACGCCGAAATTGCCGATCTTCATCGCTTGCTATTTATCGAATCAAACCCGATACCAGTCAAGTGGGCTGTATCAGAGATGGGATTTGGAGAGATCAATATGCGTTTACCGATGACCGTGCTGGCAAAAGAATATCAGCAGCCATTGAGAGATGCGCTGGTCGCCAGCGGGGCGTTATGAAGTCCTTTACCGTAGCCCTCCTGATTTTTTCTGCGATTAACCTGATGGCCTGTGGTGGACGATCCGCGGAACTCGAATACCTGGGTAGTCGCGTTGGGCCGAATCTAGAAATTCCTCCGGACCTGACGCTGATCAAGGCCGATAGTAGTTTTGAATTGCCGGCTATATTTTCCACCAGTGGTGCGGAAACAAGTGGCGGTTTACCGGTATTGGCCAGCGTTGATTCAATTCAGCTCAAGGGGCGTAGCGATTATTATTGGTTATCGATAGACGAACCGGCAGATAATCTTTACCGGTTGGTGAAAGATTTCTGGGCGTCCGAAGGTTTTGCCCTGACAATGGACGAGCCGGTGATTGGCATCATGAAAACGAACTGGGTTTTCAATATAGAAGGTGGTAAGGATAAAGATAAATCGTTTATCGCAAAATTATTTTCTGATAACGAACTGACCCAGACCCAGGACCAGTTTAAAACTCGAATCGCCAGCGACGCCGGAACAGCTACCAGCCAGGTTTATATTTCACACCGGGGCACTGAAAATACCGATGGATTTTTAAGTCGAAGCGATAAATACGCCCAGGTACACTTTGAGGACTATGACGCAGGAGGTGACTGGTATATTCGCGCGTCGGAACCCGAACTCGAAGTAGAAATGCTGTCGCGCCTAATGCTGTACCTCGGTTTGAGAAGGCTAGAGGTCGATCAGCAGCTGGCTAAGATCAAACTATTTTCACCCCGGGCCTCGATACATACCGATTACGACGATGATGAAACCTACATTTTAGTGAAAGACGAATTCACGCGGGCCTGGTATCGCACCTTACATCAGCTCGAACGTCTAAACTTCGAAATAATATCCGCTGACACCAAGACGGGCTTAACAGGTAAAAATGGTGTATTGCTAGTGGAAACCGATACCGAGGTAGAAGTAGATAAATCCGGATTTTTTTCATTTTCGCCTGATATACAGATTGTGAAAATGCAAGTTAAATTAAAATTTTCCGAAGAAACTCACGATATTACCCGAATCAGCATGGAGACGGATGAAGACGACTCCGAAAATTCATATGAAGAAGTTGAATTCTTGACCCTTTTATACCAGTACATCAAGTAGTTGCTATGCAAATAGCGTCTCTGGGCAGTGGTAGCAAAGGTAATGCCACTATTATTAGCCACGAAAATACTACTCTGATGGTGGATTGTGGTTTTTCTCTGCGCCAGTCCGAGCAACGCCTGTCGCGACTAAAAGTAAACCCAGAGGAAAGTGATGCAATCTTGCTTACCCATGAGCACGCCGACCACGGTAGTGGTGTGGCACGTCTGGCATCAAAATTTAATATTCCGGTGTGGAGCACTGTCGGTAGTGCGCGCGCGGTATTTGAAGATGGTTTTATTTACCACCAGCTGCGCGGTGGGGAGCCTGTTCAGATTGGCTGTTTTGAAATTTTACCGGTGACTGTTCCGCACGACGCGGGTGAACCGGTTCAGTTTGTGTTCCACCAGGTTGATAGTGGCAAAAAGTTCGGCATACTGACCGACACCGGGCATATTACCCGACACATCATCAAGGCTTACAATAATCTTCACGGCCTGTTGCTGGAGTTTAATTACGATCAGGCGATGCTCGAAACGGGTCCTTATCCCTACCCGATAAAGCAGCGGGTATCGGGAGATCAGGGTCATTTGTCGAATGATCAATCGATTGAATTACTACGCCAGATCGATACAGGGGGTTTGAGTTGTCTGATTGTTGCGCATATTTCAGAAAACAATAATTCCCCGGAACTGGTTGAGCGCCAATTGAGTCAACTCGATACTATCCCAATGCCGGTTTTGGCCAGTCAGAAGAGTGGGTTTGGCTGGCTCGATATATAACCGTGCCAACCGGGCCTACGATTAACCGATGAATCCACTAGGCTATCTTTGTATTTTCCTGGGTTTATTACTCGTGCTTTTCACTGCGCTGAGCCTAAACCGTATAAAACGCCGCAAGATTATTGGAAGTACGATGTATGGTTTGCAGGGAATGGTGGTATTCATTCTGTTAATTGCAGCATTGCTGATATTTTCGAATTTAAATACCTACCAGAGATTAACCTACGAAAACGATATCGCTGATGTGTTAGTTAGGAAACTGGCTAA
>PVMK01125609.1_pt1 | contig 19752 bp, 19 predicted proteins | sample 1853481 | NCBI WGS metagenome assembly PVMK01 (sample SAMN08533507, study PRJNA380276) | Marine sediment metagenome, whole genome shotgun sequencing project. | reverse complement strand
TACGCCAGCTTCGAGATGCTGGAGGGTGAAGAACCCGATACCCGAGATGACATCTATGCCCTGGGCTGTATGTGTTATGAACTATTAACGGGCAAACATCCTTTCAACAAGTTACCTGCAAACAAGGCCAGGGAAAATAATCTCAAACCCCCCATCGTTAAGGGCCTGAAGAAAAAGCAAAATCGTGCCTTGCAAAGAGCCATCGCTTTTGAACGTAAGGATCGCAGCCCCACGGTTGAACATTTCCTTGAGGAATTTGAAGCAAGATATATCTGGTATAAAAGCCCGCTGACGATTGCGGCGATACTCGTTGTGGCCATCGGTCTTGGTGGAACACTGCCAGTCATAAATTACTATCATCAAAAAGAGATCGACCAGATTGTTGCCGACATCAATACCGGCAACCCGCAGATAATTATCGATCGATTGGCAGCAATTAATACATTAGAAAAAACCGATCAAAGAGCAATTATTGATGATGCAAAAACAGCAATTCAAACCTACTTCAGAAATGAAATAACCGGACTCACTGATACGACAGGCAACGATTACAACTTCCCTGAAGCAGAACTGGTACTAGCCAGGGCGGGTGAACTGTATCCTGATTCGAACTTTTATCTGGAACAGGATAAACATATTGAAACCAACAAGAAACAACAACTGAGCACACTTTACAATGAGTATTCAGATGCCCTGGTTCTGGCAAAAGAACAGGATGATGCCACCATGCTGGACAATACCAAGGCTATTCTTGAAAGGATCAGGACCCAGATTGATCCTAATGCTTCCTTACTGACAGATCTTCGTGCCAGTAACCAGTATAGATTACTGGCAAATAACGCGTTCGACCTGGGAAATCTTGAAAAGGCGATGACCTTGATTACTTCTGGTATTGCACTCGCACCAAAGGATAAACAATTGCTTGATGCCAGAAACAAGATAGAAAAAGCAGTCAAGATCGTCGCACTGGAAGGAAAACTTGATCCTCAAGTTACCGGTCTGACAGCACTTGCTGATTATCAGCAGATAAAAACCGATGTCATAGAACTGGCCCAACTTGATGCAGACAGCAGTACGCTGGTTCCCATTGCCTCTTCTATGCAGGATGCAGTGAACCTGGAGCTAGAAAATATTCTGGCCACGGGGAGCAGGGCCGATGCTGATGTACTGGCAGATGCATATGGTGAAATGTTGAGTGCCTTACAACTTGGCAAGGAACTAACACAAGTTAAACTTGCACATCTTCAGGGAGCAGAACGAAGTGCAGCAATTCAGACCATTGTTGCTACTGACAAAACTACCATTGAAGAATCACTTGCATCTCCCAACATGGAAGATTCGAAGTGGGAATCAAGAATGCTGGCCAGTGTCCGAGAGCTTGACAGCCTGTCTGAAGAAGACATTTCAATCACAGCTGATCTTGAAGGTATCCGCGAATCAATCGCCAGACTCTATATTGGTGAGGCACAGAAAACGCTGGATGCCAAACGTTTTGATGTCGCCAAAAGTTTTATCGATAGGGGTGAACGTTTTGCACCTGATAATGCAGATATTTTCAGTATGAGAGATTCTATTACAGAAGCTGAATCTGCACATGAAAAGAAATTACTGGTTGACGGCCTGATATCAGATTTCAAGACACAGACAGAAGCAAATCAGATCGCCAAGGCACTTGAGTATTACGAGCAACTGCAAACAGAAGTACCGGATGATATATTTGTCACGCAAGAAGCCCCCATACTACTTTCCGCAAGTTATGCAAATCTTGCTGCAAGCCGATTTGAGGCAAAAGATTATGTTAATGCTCTGAAATTTGCCGATGAGGGCATGAAATTCAACCCGGATAATGGCACGCTAAAAGTTGCCAGAACAGAATATGTTGTCGAGGCAAACATCGTCGATTTAACCGAGCAATTTACCTCAGCGGTTAACTTTGATAACGCCAGCGTACAAAGAAAGATTGGTGAAATATCCAGTTCTGTTAAATTCAGTGAGTTCAGACAGAGTTCAATCAAGCGCCTGGAAGATCGAATCAATGATTTAAGAACCACCAATGAAAACGCTGCAGCAACACTGGCACTAAATGCGGCAATATTTTTCCCTGGCACCGTACTTGAGGATCTCAAAAATCAACTGAAACTTCAGCCCTGGCCGAATGCTGCAGTCGCAGCGACTGCCCTGAACACGGGCAAACTGAGTGAAGCAAATACTATATTGCAGGCTGCACTAACAGAATTTCCTGAGCATCCTGATGTTGATAAATTCAGAGTCTCATTAGAGGCAAAGGTATCAGAAGCCAATGATGTATTCAGTGCCTATCAAACAGAGAAAGATGCTGCAGGAGCAGACTATAAACTTTTAAGATCAGCCAGGAAAACACTTAGTAATGCTCAATCCAGGTGGACAGATAACCTGGATTTCGATACAGCTGAAACGGAACTGGACGAATTGATCGCGGCAAACAAGCCAGCTGCAAAGAAAGTAATTGCCAGGGAAGAAGTGAATCTGGATGCTGTTGCCACGGCGGAACCCGGGGCCGCCCCTAAAGAATGGAAACCCTCCGATAGTGGTAGAGGTTGTGAGAAAAGACTTGCTGGTTATGGCAAACGCGCCAAGGCCATTTGCTATGACTTTGTCAATACTGGCTGGCGAGGGCCCCTGATGGTAGTAATGCCAACGGGAGGTGATTTCACTAGTAATTTTGCCATCAGTAAATATGAAATCTCCGTGGGGGATTATGGCAAGTACTGCGCTATTTCAAAGGCATGTACTCCGGAAAAAAATAAGCAAAAATTCAATAATCCAATCACTGAAATTACACTGGATGAAGCTAAAGCCTATGCAGTCTGGGTCTCCGAGCGCACCGGTAAAACATATCGTTTACCGACAACCAGCGAGTGGGAATATGCAGCAAATGCTGGCGGTAAACAACCTAAAAAAGACTACAATTGCAGGGTTGCCTTAGGAGATAAGGTCATTAAAGGCACAGGTATTGTGAGTATCAAATCAGGGCAATCTAATGGTTGGGGACTTAAAAACTACATAGGCAATGTTCAGGAATGGGTGGTTGATGGTGATACTGTCACCGCCAGAGGAGGGGCATTTAAAGATGCACATTCTAAATGTGAAATCTCGTATAGCAAGAAACATAGCGGTGGTGCTGATGACATAACTGGTTTTCGCTTGATTTTGGAAGAAGCAGGATAAAGCAGAAGTATTTAAGCCAAGCTCAACAAAAAACAGAGCCAATATTAATTAATGAAAAATCTGCGCGAACTTGCGGAAGAATATGCCCAAAATGTGCTTGATCGGGAAAGCTATCGCAAATCCAGAAGAGAATTAATTCAAAAGATTTGTGCCGGTGAGATTGAAGTTGAGACGCATGAATATCTGCCCCCCATCGAAGACTTGCCAGAAGAAACAGATGATACCAGGGAAAATATAATTACCCTGTTGTCTCAACCTGCAATAGATGCAACAGATGCAACAGTACCAGACAGAGCAGGATCATCCGGATCACCCCCACTCCCACTGGACAAGCCTGAACCAAAACCGTCACCAGCTCCTCGACCTCGCTGGATAATCCGACAGAAAAATATTGTCATTGGTATGGCAGCTATAATTCTGCTGTCCGTTATTACTCTGACAATATTGTTAATTCCTGCAACTGATGACAGTTCAATACAGAAAACTGAAGTTCAGGTGGCTGAATACAACTCAGGTCAAATATTAATTACTGACTTTATCCAGCAGAAAAACTGGTCGCAAGACAACTTGGCGTCATTCGTCACATCGTGGCAATTACTTTCAGAACAGGAACACACTGCTGCTGCAGAAAGTCCTGAGATGAAAAGACTGGTAAATTCTATTTATCAACAGCTTCTGGATGAACGCGCCGTGCTTAGCCTTGGTGACCTTAGCCTGGGTGATGTTGAAAATGCGGTTGCCAATCAACGATCACTGGTTACCTTTGCAACTCAATTGGGAATAAATGATGCACGACTCACTGTTCTTGAGCCTGAGCCTCAAGCCAATACTGAAATTGTTGAGATTGAAACAGAAACAGTTATCGAGACAACAGTAGAGCCGGAAATAGAAATTATTGCTGAAGAAACCACGGATGAAACTGAAGAAGAATTAGTAGTAGCCGATACAGAAGCTATAGGTGCTGTAACGGAAGAACCATTGGGCATCGGTTCATCAGTAAATGCTCAAAACGAAGATTCACCAACAGCGGTCACTGAATCTCCCGAATCAGTACGGGAAGTTCCAGCTCAAAAAGTTAGCATTGAACCTGAGGAAACACAAAAAGTCGTACAAAAATCGGCAAACAAAGCTTCATGCAGGACATCTCTGGTAAAAAGCCGCAAACCCTTTTGTTGGGATAAAATAGAAGGTATTGGTAATGGTCCAACCATGGTTGTGATCCGAAATGGAAAGTTCACCATGGGCGGTAAAAACAGCAATGAACAGCCTGCTCATACAGTGACAATAAGTTCACCCTTTGCGATGTCGGTTCATGAAATATCATTTGGCGATTATGAGAATTTTTGCGAATCAACGGGATCAAGCTGCCCTAAACAACCCTGGTCAGGAAAAGATTATCCAGTAGTCAATGTTACTCACAGCGATGCCACATCATATGCTGCATGGTTGAGTGAAAAGACAGGACAGGCATACAGGCTGCCAAGCGAAGCAGAGTGGGAATATGCGGCCAGGGCAGGCACAAAAACTGAATATCCCTTTGGTGATGAAATACTCATTACCAACGCTGTGTTCTCGGATAGAAAAAAGCTTTCGGCACCCTTACCAAAATCTGATCGGTCAATTAACAGAAACAAGTTTCGCTTATATCATATGGTTGGCAATGTCCGGGAATGGGTTGCTGATACATGGCACGATGGATATTCAGGAGCACCTGAGGATGGTAGTGCGCGTATTGGTTCAGGAGAGAATGAATACGTTGTTCGTGGTGGATCCTATACCGACTCGGCCGACGCACTCAGATCCGGTGCAAGAAACAAATCTTCATCTGCCGACAACTACACCGGTTTCCGGGTAATACAGAAATTATCTGAATAAGAAAATTCCTGGTTATTCGTAATCGAAATCAGGGAGTGGTTCCAGACGACCGTCATTAATCTGCGATTCTCTTTTGGCGAAATAGGCGTTTTTGGTAAATTCATATTGATCCAGGGCAGCTTCGTCTACCAAATCGTTTGTAATCAATAAATCAGCTTTGATATCAATATAATTCAGAGTCAGTATTCCGGCCTTCAGTGCGTCATTATTATTCAGATATGATACTGGGTTCAGAAGCACATCATCAACGATAAGACTGGTTGCATCCCTTAAGGTAGTTGGCCCAAAGAGGGGTGTTACAATATAAGGACCCGGACCGACGCCCCAAACTGCAAGTGTTTGTCCAAAATCTTCATCATGTTTCTCCAGACCCATTTGCGATGAAACATCACGGAATCCAGCTAACCCTAACGTCGAGTTGAGGACGAATCTGGCTGTATCCATATATGCCTGAGCAATTTTTAGCTGCAGAATGTCGTTCGCGATAATAGAAATATCATCTATATTGTTGAAGAAATTACTGATGCCCTTCTCAACAAAGTCAGGGGTGATTGCCTGATAAAATTTGGCAACAGGATTAAACAGAACCTTGTCTATTCCCTGGTTGAAGCTGTACATACTCCTGTTGAACCCTTCAATCGGATCGCGCTCGTCTTGTACACCTGTGGTGGCACATCCTGAAATGAAAACAAGCAATACGACACAAATAACCAGCCGCAATCTTCCAAGAGATAATTCCCTCATTCAAAACACCCCTATGAACTTTGTGCATACGCACGTGAGTAAAATTAATACCACTTATTACTGCCGAGCCAGTCTTTTGAGATGACCTGTGGCTTAAGAGTACACTATCCCGTAATGTCATTTCAATGTATTAGAACTAGTTACAAACACCTTAATTTTCAGTAGCTTATATACCCAAGTATGTTCCAATATATTTAACCTATATAATTCAATTAATTACACTATATAGCTAAAGTTAGTTATGAGATATAAAATACAATAAACTATTGATGAAAAACATTACCGAAAATATTGATTTTGCTGAGAAATCCAAATTTAATGCACTCTTGCGTCTGAATGGTGGGATGCAGAGGGAGAATTACAAACCCTGCATGATATCAATCCGACACGCCTTGCCTATATTGAAGACCATATTGATTTAACGGACAAGAACATCCTCGACGTTGGTTGTGGTGGAGGTTTGCTGTCAGAAGCCATGGCATCAAAAGGTGCTTTGGTGACGGGCATTGATATCAGTGAACAGCTAATTGAAGTTGCTGACGAACATTCTAAACAGGCTAATCTGGATATTTCCTATGTTTGCACAACAGTTGAGGACTTTTCTACCGGACACGAGAATTCCTTCGACACTGTTACCTGTATGGAATTACTTGAACATGTTCCTGATCCTCAATCTGTCATTAACGCATGTATGCATTTGCTTAAACCAGGCGGATTACTTTTTTTATCTACGATTAACAGAAATTTAAAAGCCTACCTGCAGACCAAGATCGCTGCTGAATATTTATTGAAATTACTGCCTGCAGGAACGCATGAATATGCAAAATATATTCGTCCGTCTGAACTTGCTTCATGGTGCAGGATATCCGGATTCACAGTCGTTGATATATCAGGCATCTCATATCTGCCTTTCATCAGACAATGCCACTTAATAGATTCACCAGATGTAAATTATATTTTGTGTGCCCAGGCTAATAAACAAACCAATGAACAGACTAGTGACATGGCTTGTAAGCCTGGAAAAGATAAACCATGATTTCAAGTGTCTTTTTTGACCTGGATGGCACCCTTGCAGACACCGCGCCCGATTTGGCAGCCGCCTTAAACCAGGTACTACATGAACAGGGGAAACCTGCCCTGCCCCTGGAATCGATAAGACCCTCCGTTTCGCTTGGCGGCAATGCCATGGTTAAACTGGCATTTTCAATCGAGGAAGATGATCCTGAGTTTGACGGCCTAAGAATACGCTTTCTGGATATTTATCAGCAACGACTACATCAGGACACGCATGTTTTTCCGGGTATTGATGAAGTGCTTGATTACCTGGAAGGGAAAAAAATGATCTGGGGTGTGATAACCAATAAACCGGAATGGTTAACCAACCCCATCATGGATCAGTTGAAACTTACCCACAGGGCTGCTTGTATCATTAGCGGCGATACCACTGAATATAGTAAGCCACACCCGGGATCGATGCTGCATGCTTGTGAGGTCGCTCAATGTGACCCTGAAACATCACTTTATGTTGGGGATGCCTTAAGAGATATTGAAGCTGGACGTGCAGCCGGGATGAAAACACTGACAGCGGACTATGGCTATATCGCCAATGATGAAAATCCGGATGATTGGAGTGCAGATGGAAATATTTCAAAACCAGAAGAAATTATTGACTGGCTCAAAAAAGAAAATGAGTCTGCCTAGTTTTTTTATAACTGACGCCTGTGATTAACGACCCCCGGATAAGGCAAACCTCAATCGCACCCTCAGGCGACGACATATCGTCCTGGAAATATTATCAGGAGTAAGTATGACAGTATTTTTGCGGCTGCCCTGCCTGAACATCAAAACAATCAGGTGTGTATGCACATATGATTCTGGCAATAACACAAGCGGAACCATCTCACCTTCTTTTTCGCCCTGAATTTTATTGATGATGTACCATTCGTCTTTATCGTTCAGTAACAGCTCGGTGGGATTTGTTTTTAGCAGATAAATCATTTTGTAGTGCCAATAAACAAGACTGATCAATACGATCAGGCACATTGCCTGCAACAAAAGTACCGGGATATTGGAAAAGTAAATGCAGGCCAACGCGCCAAGATGACTCAAATAAATTACGGCTATCAACCATTTTGAAGGTGCTATTGCAAACCTGATAGGTAGTTCAAAATTTGACCTGTCTGATGTCATTCAGCCTCCCTGCCAAATAGTTAGTGAGAACTTAATTAATTGCTGCGCTGCACACCCATTTTAGAGGTTTTTTGGCAACATTATCTAAAAATCGGATAGATTCTGGTATGATCCGCCGTTCGTGAATTGTTGTCATTTCCAGTTTTCGAGAGTCGTTCAACGCAGCCGTAAAAGAAGAAAGACAATAAGAAACTGAAAGGCATGGATCAAAAAAAATTCTCAGCAGCACAAACTGCGAAAAATAACGAATCGGCAGGCAAGATCGATAAAAATAATGAAATAAATCAGGCTGACTCTGAAAAACAAGCAAAAGAAATCGGTGGGCCGAAAGGCCTGGAGCCAACGCGTTATGGCGATTGGGAAAAACGTGGCCGTTGTATCGATTTCTGAGGCTTATTTAGTAAGGCTTGAATAAAAAAACTAATAATTAATTTTGAATTACGGCCCTTTTGGATGGAATGTCCGGGCGACTGATAATCTAGAAGGCAAAGAGAGGTAAATACATTATGGCAACGGACAATCGCCCGCTATCGCCACATTTACAAATCTATAAACCACAGCTGACCTCAGTGTTGTCTATTACACACCGGGGGACGGGTGTATTCCTGACAGTCGGCGCGTTTTTTCTGACCTGCTGGTTATTGGCACTTGCTGATGGCCCAGAACAATTTGCAAATCTGCAAGTCCACCTGAACAGCTGGTATGGACAGTGTCTGGTCTATGCCTTTGTATTCTCTTTGTATTTCCATTTATGCAATGGCATACGCCATTTGTTCTGGGATGTTGGTCTGGGGCTTGATATCGATGTTGCCTACAAGACGGGCTATGCCGTTGTCGCAGTCTCAATTATTTTTACACTTCTAACACTGTGTTTGGCTGCTGGAGGTATCGCATGAGTCTCAGCACCCCTCTCGCTAAAGCTCGTGGTCTGGGCTCAGCCAGGTCAGGAACACATCACTGGATTGCACAAAGATTAACTGCAATTGCACTGATCCCACTTAGCCTCTGGTTCGTGTTTTCACTTGTCTGCATGACAGAGCTGAATCACCAGGCAGCCACTGAATGGATTCAATCACCATTGGTAGCCGTGTTTCTGTTACTTTTTATCATTGCCATGTTCCATCATGCACAACTTGGTCTGCAAGTTGTCATTGAAGATTATATCGATTCCAGGGTGATGAAAATTTCGGGGCTTGTCCTCCTTAAACTTATATCATTTTTTGCCGGTTTAGCAGCTGCGACAGCCGTTTTAAAGATTTATCTGGGGTCATAACAAAGTATGTCTAGTCAATACGAAATCATTGAACATGAATATGATGTGGTGGTGGTTGGTGCCGGTGGTGCGGGTCTTCGCGCGACCTTTGGCATGGCTGCCAAAGGGCTAAAAACAGCCTGTCTGACAAAAGTCTTTCCAACACGAAGCCATACCGTTGCGGCTCAGGGTGGTATGAGCGCTTCATTGGGTAATATGGGTGAAGATGACTGGCGCTGGCATATGTACGACACCGTCAAGGGTTCAGACTGGTTGGGTGATCAGGATGCTATTGAATATATGTGTCGCGAAGCCGTGCCTTCAGTAATTGAACTGGAACATCAGGGCGTACCCTTCTCAAGAACTGAGGAAGGCAAGATTTACCAACGTCCTTTTGGAGGCATGACCACCAATTATGGTGAAGGCATAGCACAACGGACCTGTGCGGCAGCGGATAGAACCGGTCATGCCATTCTGCATACCCTGTATCAGCAATCATTGAAACATGAAGCAGAATTCTTTATCGAATATTTTGCGCTGGATTTACTTATGGATGACGACGGTGTCTGCCGCGGTGTACTCGCCTGGGATCTGGCAGAAGGCAAATTACACATGTTCCGTGCGCACAGTGTCTGTATGGCGACTGGTGGTTATGGTCGTTCCTACTTTTCATGTACCTCAGCCCATACCTGTACTGGTGATGGTAATGCCATGGTTCTGCGCGCAGGTCTGCCACTACAGGATATGGAATTTATTCAGTTCCATCCAACCGGCATTTATGGCTCTGGCTGTTTGATTACCGAAGGTTGTCGTGGTGAAGGTGGTTACCTGACCAACTCTGAAGGTGAACGCTTTATGGAACGCTATGCACCTTCCGCCAAAGACCTGGCTTCGCGCGATGTTGTCAGTCGTTCTATGACCATGGAAATTCGTGAGGGACGCGGTGTTGGCCCGGACAAGGATCACATCTTCCTGCATCTTGAACATCTGGGTCCTGAAGTCATTAATGAACGACTCCCGGGTATTGCCGAATCTGCAAAAATCTTTGCCGGCGTCGATGTAAGTAAAGAACCCATCCCTGTAATTCCAACAGTGCATTACAACATGGGCGGCATCCCGACGAATTATCAGGGACAGGTCGTGACATTAAAAGATGGTGATCCGGATGCAGTGGTTAATGGTTTGATGGCGATTGGTGAATGCGCCTGTGTCTCCGTACACGGAGCAAATCGACTGGGCTCAAACTCACTACTGGATCTGATTGTCTTCGGTCGTGCAGCAGCAATTTATGCTGCTGAAAACATTAAACCGGGCACAGCCCATAAAGAGATACCAGAAGCAGCAACAAACAAGCTGGTTGAAAGATTTGATCACCTGAGAAATGCCAATGGTTCAAAACCAACCTCTGATATCAGAAATGAAATGCAACGCATTATGCAAAATTATGCCGCCGTGTTCCGTACTGGTGATGTCATGCAGGAAGGGATTAAATTACTTGCAGAGGCCTCATCATCTTTTGCAGATGTCAAAGTAGAGGATCGCTCCATGGTCTGGAATACCGATCTTGTTGAAACGCTGGAACTGGAAAACCTTCTACAGTGTGCAACAGTCAGTATTGTCGGTGCTGAAAACCGCAAAGAAAGTCGCGGTGGGCATGCGCGAGAAGATTTTTCTGAACGTGATGATGAAAACTGGATGAAACATACATTGGCCTGGTTGGATGATGACTACAACGTAAGCTTCGACTACCGGCCAGTGCATATGTATACATTGACTGATGAAGTGGAAGTCTTTCCACCGAAGAAACGCGTTTACTAATTGAAAAACACATAAGAAAGTAGATCGAGAGACTAAAGACTATGGCCGAATTTACACTTCCAAAGAATTCAAAAGTTGAAAAGGGAAAAACCATTGCTGCTGCCAATGGTGCAAAGAATAAAAAAGTATTTCATATCTATCGTTGGGAGCCTGATTCCGGCAACAATCCAAGAATGGACACCTATGAAATCGATCTGGATAAATGTGGGCCCATGGTGCTAGATGCCATTATCTATATCAAGAATGAACTCGATACAACATTAACATTCCGTCGTTCGTGTCGGGAAGGTATTTGTGGTTCATGTTCAATGAATATTGGTGGCACGAATACATTAGCCTGTACCAAGGCCATTGAAGATTATAAAAGTGATATCAAGATTTATCCTTTACCTCATATGCCAGTGGTTAAAGATTTAGTACCAGATATGACAAATTTTTATGCACAATATGCTTCCATTAAACCATGGATACAGACTCAATCACCCCCACCACCTGATCGTGAACGCCTGCAATCAAAAGAAGAACGCGAAGAACTGGATGGACTTTACGAATGTATCCTCTGTGCCTGTTGTTCTACCAGTTGTCCGAGTTACTGGTGGAATAGTGACCGTTACCTGGGGCCTGCAACATTATTACAGGCGTATCGCTGGATAGCGGATAGTCGTGACGAGAATACCGGTGAACGTCTGGATGAACTTGAAGACCCTTTCAGATTGTATCGTTGTCATACCATCATGAATTGCACCAATACCTGCCCTAAAAATTTGAATCCAGCCAGGGCAATCGGCAAAATTAAAAAACTGCTGGTTGAACGTTCCGTCTAGGGAATTTTCATGAGTCAACGATCCAGACTCCTCTGGCGCTGCCGACGGGGCATACGGGAAATGGATATCCTGTTACAAGGGTACCTTGAGGCTCACTATGATGATGCCCCCGAATCAGAACAACAGGCATTTGAAGCACTATTGGATGAGGCTGATCTGGATATACTCTCCTGGATCATGCATAAAACACAACCCGACGAAAATTATGTCAACATTATCAATGTTATTCGTCAGTTTGCCGAGCATGCAAAATTAAACGCGAAACAATAACTACATGTTAAGCAACAATACAATTTCCGATCTTTCATATCTTGCTATCATTGAAATCAGTGGCGCTGATGCTGAATTATTTCTGAATGCGCAATTTACCAGCAATATCAAAAAACTCTCTGAACACCAATTACAGTTTTCTGCATGGTGTAATCCAAAAGGTCAGGTTAAAATAAGCTTTTATATTTTTCGTCATGCTGATAATTTCTACATCCTTTTACCAGAAGGATTAAAAGTAACGTTTCTTAAACAGTTAAGTATGTACATCTTGCGTGCTGATGTGCAGTTAACTGATCAAAGTGACTCACTCGCCAGGTTTGGGCTTTGCCTGGAGAAATCAGACGTGGGCCAGTCAGATATCCTGAATCAGTTACCTGATAATCTGGCTGTATTACCGCTGGCTGCAACAGAAACTGAACTATCGTCCAGGCAATCATGTTATATCATCGTGACAGATATTGAACAGGCAAAATCTATACAGGATACCCTGACTGAACAACTTACAGATGCCGATTCATCGGTGTGGAAAGGTCTGGATATTCAGGCAGGAATTCCCTGGCTCACACAGGAAACGTCTGAAAAGTTCTTACCTCAAATGTTAAATCTGGATTTAATGGGGGCACTGGACTATCAAAAGGGTTGTTATCCGGGGCAGGAGATTATTGCTCGTCTACATTATCGGGGACAACTCAAACGTCGTCTGTGTCTTGCCACATGTACAACTGACACTTACCCGGAAAGTGGCGATCCAGTCCTTTCCCCTGAGAACAAAACTGTGGGCACTGTCATTAATGCGCAAGCTTCTGAAGACATCTATTACCTGCTTGCCGTGATTGATAATGATTCCATAGAAAATAAACTATCTCTTCGTGAGCCTGATGGTTCGGAACTAAATTTACAGACATTACCCTATGACAAGGAATGATTACGCACAGCCAGTTTAAGCCCGCCTGGTGGCTGCCCGGAACTCATGCACAAACACTATGGCCTAGTCTCATCAGACGGCCAGTTGAGATTGAATTAACGACAGAGAGATTAACACTCCCTGATGATGACTTTATCGATCTGGCATGGACAAAAGGCAAGCCGAACAAGATGGTGATTGTGTTACATGGTCTGGAAGGCTCGATTGAATCCACTTATGCCAGAGGTATGCTCGCTGCAATTGAGAAAAAGGGCTGGCGTGGTATTTTCATGCATTTCAGAGGGTGTAGTGGCGAACATAATCTTAAAGATCACAGTTATCACTCAGGTGAAACAGGTGATTTGAGGTTCCTTGTGGAAACATTGCGAGCACGCCATCCCGAAGCAATCTTAACTGCAGTGGGCTACTCACTTGGAGCTAATGCCTTATTGAAATATCTGGGAGAATACAAAGATGATTCACACCTGAAAGCTGCTACTGCAGTCTCTGTACCTTTTCTGTTATCAAATAGCGCAGCGAAACTGGAAAGAGGCTTTTCCAGGATCTACCAACGCCATTTATTGAACCGACTGGTGAACAAAACACTGAGTAAATTTAAAGACAGGGCAGCACCTTTTAATATTACCGAAATAAATACATGGAATACCTTTCTGTCATTTGATCATCACGTTACTGCGCCGCTACATGGATTCAAGAGTGGCATCGATTACTATGAACAATCCAGTTCGCGGCAGTACCTTAACAAGATAACAACACCTACCCTGTTAATTCATTCTAAAGATGACCCATTTATGAGCGTAGATGCTATTCCCAGGCAGGATGACCTGTCTGAATCAGTCACACTGGAACTTTCAAATCATGGAGGACACGTGGGGTTTGTCAGTGGAAATTCACCATGGCATGCAAAATATTGGCTGGAACAACGCATTCCGGAATTTCTGGGTACTTATCTGGACTAATAGCAGGTAAGATTTCATAAATTATTAATCACATTAAGGAATTTATTTTAAATGTTCACTAGCCGACTGTTTTTTTCATCGATATTCATCGTCTGTGCAGGTCTACTGGGATTCGGTCTCTATCTTGAACATGTGGTTGGCCTCGAACCTTGTCCACTGTGTGTGTTTCAACGCGTTGCCTATATTGTAATTGCCCTGTTTGCACTCATTGGCGTAATACATAATCCACAGAAACTGTTTGAGAAAATCTATACTGGCCTGATACTTGTCGCTTCACTTTGTGGCGCAGGTATCGCCGGTCGCCAGATATGGTTACAACATCTTCCCGAAGACAAGGTTCCCGAATGCGGCCCGGGACTTGAGTACATGCTTGAAGCCTTTCCTTTCACCGACGCACTTAGGATGATACTCAGTGGTTCTGGAGAATGTGCAGAAGTACAGTGGACTTTCCTGAGTTTCAGTATTGCTGAATGGAGTATTGTCTGTTTCTCAGGTCTGATAATCGCCTGCCTGGCTATGTTGCTACGTCAGAAAAACTAGAATGGCATCCCGCCGCCAGGTGGCATTCCTCCAGGAGGCATGCCACCACCGCCCATACCACCACCGCCCATTCCACCAAGGCCGCGCATCATTTTCTTCATGCCGCCCTTGCCTGACATTTTTTTTCAGCATTTTTTGCATTTGCTTGAACTGTTTAAGCAGGCGATTCACATCCTGGATTTGAGTCCCTGATCCAGCAGCGATTCTTCGCTTACGTGAACCATTGATCACTGCAGGTATTCTCCGTTCATGAGCTGTCATTGAATTGATAATTGATTCGAGCTTGATAAATTGTTGATCACCAACCTGGGCATTTACATTTGCGGGCATGCCCCCCATGCCTGGTAATTTATCTATTATGCTGGCCATACCACCCATGCCACGCATCTGCTGTAATTGATCACGAAAATCTTCAAGGCTGAATCCTCTACCTTTTTTAATTTTCTTCGCAAGTTTCTCAGCCTTCTTTAAATCCGTTTTTTCCTGAACCTCTTCAATCAGACTCAGTACATCGCCCATACCCAGAATACGTGAGGCCATACGCTGCGGGTGAAAGGCTGTAAATTCGGAAGTCTTTTCACCGGTCCCTATAAACTTGATGGGTTTGCCGGTGACATGACGTACAGAAAGTGCTGCGCCACCACGCGCATCACCATCTGTCTTGGTTAACACAATGCCCGTCAACGGCAAGGCTTCATCAAATGCCCTGGCTGCATTTACAGCGTCCTGTCCCATCATGCTATCGACAACAAACAAGATGTCTGAAGGCGTTAAAACAGACTGTAGCTGTTTTATTTCTTCCATCATCTCAGTATCAATATGCAGACGCCCTGCAGTATCAACGATCAAACCATCAAAATTTTGTTTGCGTGCATAATCCAGAACTTGTTTAGCAATCTCAACCGGTTTTTGATTGTCCTCTGTAGGATAAAACTCAACGTTAATTTCATTTGCCAGAACTTTTAGCTGCTCGATCGCCGCAGGACGATAGACATCACAACTGACCACCAGAATTTTCTTTTTCTCTTTTTCAGTAAGCAGTCTTGCAAGTTTTGCGACGGTCGTTGTTTTACCTGCACCTTGTAAACCGGCCATCATGATGACGGCTGGCGGTTGGGTATTGAAATTTAAAGCGGTGTTCACTTCACCCATAAGTGAAATGAGTTCTTCTTCGACAATCTTCACAACCGCCTGGCCCGGTGTCAGGCTGGTCATGACATCCTGACCCAGCGCACGCTCACGTACATGCTCGATAAAGTCACGGGTGACGGGCAAGGCGACATCGGCCTCGAGTAATGCCATGCGCACTTCACGCATGGCTGTGGCTATATTGTCTTCTGTCAGGCGACCCTGGCCTTTAAGGTCTTTTATTGTCCTGGCAAGACGTTCAGAAAGCGTATCGAACATAATCTGGCTAATTTCTCGTGAATATTATCTGTGATTTCCATAATATTTAACTGCTATATCATGGGCGGCGAATTCTAGCAGGAATCAGGCCGATCCTCACTATCTATGCGACAGCTTTTTGTACTTCAATGACACCAGCAAATATGCAATCATGGTCAGATTATTTCATCTGAATTTGATAATTTATGGACACGATACTCGGCATCATTGCATTTATTTTCTACCTTCTGGCTGCAAGCAGATTAGGGGTACTGATATATGCCAGCGAAGATGCGCCACGCCAACAGGCTAAAATTCAGGCTTTCAGTGTAGGTACAATTGCAATCATCCTGAACGGCATTCTGCTTAATAATGCTGTTTTCGTGAGTGGTGGTTTAGATCTGGGTTTTTCCAACACCTGGGCACTGATTAGCTGGATCATCGCAATGATGGTTTTACTGGTCGCATTCCGCAAACCCGTAGAAAATTTACTGGTTATATTCTTTCCACTGGCAGCGCTTGGACTCTTACTCATATTATTCTTCCCTAGCCACCGTATACTGGCCGAATCGGCTGCCATGGGCTTAAAGATGCATATCCTGCTCTCGATTATTGCCTATAGCCTACTCACCGTTGCCGCATTCCAGGCGGCGATACTGGCATTTCAGGAATATCAATTAAGTCATAAACATCCTACGGTGATTATGAACATCCTGCCTCCTATGCAGATTATGGAAGACCTGCTAATTCGAATCATTGCCGTTGGCTTCTTCATACTGAGCCTAAGCCTGGCGACAGGCTTCATGTTTATCCATGACATTTTTGCCCAGCATCTTATTCACAAAACAGTCCTGTCACTTCTATCATGGCTGGTGTTTGCCGTGCTTCTCTGGGGACGCTGGTATAAGGGCTGGCGAGGACAAAAGCTGATCCGTTGGACTCTGGGGGGTTTCGGCATGCTGGTATTGGCATTTTTTGGCTCAAAACTGGTGCTGGAATTGATCCTGGGACGTGTCTAAACACCTTATTTTCCTATCTTTTTCTTGACACCCCAAGGTACTGCGCCACAATAGCTTATCTTTTCAATTCGAGGTCACCCATTTTTTGGATACCATCCCCCTGTCAGTACTTTTCATTGTTCTGTTTGTATTGATTGTTCTCTCCGCCTTCTTCTCCAGTTCCGAGACTGGCATGATGGCTCTCAACAAATACCGACTGCGTCACCTGGTTAAAGATAAACACCAAGCGGCCACACTGGTCAGTAAACTTCTTGAGAAACCCGACCGCCTGATTGGCGTTATCCTGTTTGGTAATAATGTAGTTAATTTCCTGGCTGCAGCGATTGCTACGGTCATTGGTTTCCGCCTGTGGGGAGATTATGGTGTTGCGGCTTCACCGTTCATTATCGCAATTATTTTTATTATCTTTGCCGAAACCGCACCTAAAACCTTTGCCGCTATACGACCCGAGAAAATCGCTTTCCCTTCGGCCTATATTCTTACACCGCTACTGAAATTATGTTATCCCATCGTTTTTGTTATTAACAAGATAAGCAATGCTTTATTGATCCCTTTCGGCATCAATACTAAAAATATGGAAGAAGCACCCTTAAGCCAGGATGAACTCAGGTCAATCGTACATGAAGCTGGCGCTGCTATATCGAGTAATCACCAGGATATGCTACTTGGAATACTGGAGTTGGAGAAAGTTACTGTCGATGACATCATGGTGCCAAGGAATGAGCTGGTCGGGATTGACCTTGAGGATTCCATTGCAGATATACTCGAACAACTGACGCACTGCCAGCATACCCGCCTGATCGTTTATCGCGAAAATATGGATAATATCGTGGGCATGCTGCACGTCAGACGTGTGTTAAGGTTACTAGGCAGGGTAAATGAATTTAATATCGGTGAGCTGGAAAAGCTTACCATCGAACCTTACTACCTGCCTGAAGGCACCCCTTTGCATACGCAGATGCTTAAATTTCAGCAACAAAAACGCCGTACAGGACTGGTCGTAGATGAATATGGCGTTTTGCAGGGGATGGTGACACTGGATGATATCCTCGAGGAAATCATTGGTGAATTTACTACCGACTTACAAACATTTAATCAGGATATCCAGCCGCAGGAAGACGGATCCTTTTTTGTTGATGGCGGAACTACCCTTCGAGATATCAACAAACAACTAGACTGGGAATTACCAACTAAAGGACCTAAAACGATTAATGGAATCATTCTCGAACACCTTCAGGATATACCGGAAGCTGGCACCAGCCTGCGTATCAATGGTTATACCTTTGAGATCACACAGATGGTGGATAACGCAGTTAAAAAAGTAAAAATTTTTCCATTACCGGATAGTTCTAATAAAAGGGGTCAATAAAAGGGGTCGGAGTGATTAAATTTTAACCAGTTTCGGTCTTCCGCGTTTTGCATATCCTACCTGTCGTTTTAAGGTCTCTTCAATCTTTTCTCGAAACCGCTCATTTCCCAAAGGATGATTGTAATGTATTGAGCGCCTGATCTCATGTACGTCATTATCTGATAACTCATACTTGAATAATTTACGGTATGCATGATGACGTTGCTTATTTGTTTTTCCAAGCCCAATATATAATTCATGCTCGTTTATTATCGGGGCATCTTCTCCCCAGGCATGATGACGATAACTACTCCAATGATATTCATCTGGCGTGGTAACCATGCCCGCGTTGACTGGATTCAACTCAATATAACGATAACAACATAATAAATATTCATCTACATTGACTATGCTTGCCTTATGACGACCTTCCCACAAGGTGCCACTACGCCGATATGTTCTATTTATATACTGCACATAATGCTGTCCCAACAACGACATTACTTTTGATATACCTTGCGTATCTTCAGGAGTCATCAATAAATGAACATGATTCGTCATCAGAACATAGGCATGTAGCTTTACCTGATAACGCTTGAGTGCCTTGCCTAAACGATCAAGATAGAATTGATAATCATCTTCTGCAAAAAAACATGGTTCACGATTATTGCCTCTCTGGACAATATGGGCGGGAATATCTGGTAGGTACATCCTTGGCTTTCTTGGCACACTAATTCCTTTTAGTACATTCTTTCGATTACTGTAGCATCCTCGCTACCAACCCACAACTGGTCAAAATTTAATCACTCCGGCCCCTTTAATTAATAATTTAATTAATTTAATTGGCCCCTTTAATTTGACCCTACTTAATTCCTTATTCTTTTCGGGACACTAGCCCTTTTAATTCCCCCCATATTTTCTGAATAAATGAAGGTAAGTAAAGCCACCAAATTGTTCCTAAAACACCATGAACAAAATGTGGTAAGTAATACCTTAAAAAAATCATTATCTGGGTTTCTGAACTACCCATTAAGTCCCAACCTAACAGTAGTAGTAGAGAGACTGGGAAATCAAGTATTAACCAATACGCCCATAGTAAGATTGCTTGTCCATCCCTGTCATATACACTGGATAAATAGATTAAAAAAAATACAAATATAATAACGTGCATTAACGCTAATAGTTGGCCTGTCTTTGATGGCATTTTATTTAATCCTCAATATTTATCTACTTGTAGCTGGAGTAGCTGGGCAATGCTGGGCATTCCCGCCACCACCGGGCTCAGAATTACGCATATATCTTTCAATTATCCTTTGGCGTAAGCCTCCATTCTCACAACCACGAGCACAATTACTTAATTCTCTGTCACGATTTCTGAAACAATCTGCACGACCC
>PVMK01188471.1_pt1 | contig 19756 bp, 18 predicted proteins | sample 1853481 | NCBI WGS metagenome assembly PVMK01 (sample SAMN08533507, study PRJNA380276) | Marine sediment metagenome, whole genome shotgun sequencing project. | reverse complement strand
ATGGTCGGGACAGTCATGAAACATCTTCCCTTTAAGGAAGAAATCATTACTGAGGTAGTAAAACAGATTTCAAAAGGCAAAGGGGTCGAGGTCAATATGAAGGCGCTGGCTGGTGGTGTTGCGGCTTGATCATCGTCTGCACTCACCATGTGGAGTCTAATGACTGGCCGATCTACCCTCCGGAAACGTAGGAAATAAGGAAGACCTCACTGCCGTCAGGTATGCCGGTTTGGTTTTCTCCAGCGAGAATCATTTTACCGTCGATGACGATATTGAGATTCGGATCATCGAGGATGTTTACTGCTTCAGGGTGTTTGCGTCGCAGATGCTGGCGCAGCTCTCCCAAGTGCGCGACCGGCTCATCGACGATAACGCACTGTTCCGGTGCCCCAGGAAGTGGGCAGGGGAACTTGACCCTGATACTGTAGCCAGTGACGACTTTCGAAAGTTGGGCATGCCAGTTGAGTGCAGGGACGCCGGCCTGATTGAGCCCGGTCACTTTGTAAAAACGCTCTTTGGCGGAGGAGAAGTGGTCACGGTCGATTTTTTCTCCTTTGAAGGGGCCGGCCATGATCGGTTCGTCGAACCAGCGAGCGGGCAGGGTGTCATCTTCCGCCCGCAGGCCAAGCCGGAAGTTGATCATTCTCTCCAGCCCGGTGATGTTACGACCGATCTCATCAAGTTGCCGCTCATCGAAGCTTAACTGCGTTAATTCTCTGATCTGGGTGGCGAAGTCTTCCAGGTCGGGCGTCGAGGGCGAGTTGAACAGCTTGGTGTTGAAACGGCACATACCGATCGCATCACCGATGGCAAAAGTATTCTCGCATCGCCGAACGGCGTACTCTTTCCCCTCAAAAGAAGTTGGCTCCGGCGAGACCACGCCGCCATAGAGGGCTGTCTTGAAGTCGGCATCATCGTTGATACGGGCATTGATCTCCAGGGTGGCCCGGTTGCGCAAATGATCCATGCCTCGGGTGGCGACCGCCAGGCCCAGAGCAAACGCCTTGAGGATGCGAGCATCGTGCGGATCTGATTGAAACAACCCTTTGGACGCCATGCAGTAGTTTAATGCTTCCGGTGGGTATTTGCCCTGTTCAACAGCACGGCTGGATGCGGCGATGGTGTCGCCGAAGCCCTGGCGTTTTGCCGTCATAAACAGCAGTCGCTCGATGACAGGATAGTTCCCCCAGGTCAGTTCAAGACCACCAGTGTTCTTCTGATCGATGATGCCGCGCTGATACAGTTCCATGGCCCAGGCAATAGCGCTGCCGGTGCTTGAGGCGTCGAGGGCCAGGTCATTGAGGATATTGTTAAGCCGTAGCACCTGCTCCGGTTCTTTGATGCCTATATTAGGGCCGAATTTGCCAACGGTGATGTACTCAGGACCTTCTCCTTTGTCATACTTGTCAAAATGGCCGTCGTTGTTGATGCCGTTGTAGGTGCGCTGTTTATGATGCTCCAGGGTACTCTGCTCTTTATCGTAGCTTGCGTTGCCTTTGAGACCTGTCAGGGCGCTGGCACCCCAGCCGCCTTTACCGCCAGGTAGCATGTCGTTGTTGGCCCGGCAACCGACCGGGCACTGGTAGCAACGGCTCATCCCTGGTCTATAAGGATCGAAGTTGTCTGCGTCGAGGCTGTCGTGCCAGGTGGTCTCCTGGTTGTTCTTAGTGCCCATGGCGCCAAGGACCCGGCTCGGTTTGTAAAGAAAAGGGGTACCGACCTTTTTCAGGGCATTCTGGACCACACTCGCAGCGAGGATCTTTTTGCCAATTTTCCGGTTGTTCTGTTTGTAGATATCTGAAAGTTCAAATTCCGGGAGTTTGCCCTGTATGAGAATCGCCTTCAGGTGCAGGGCTCCCATCTTGGCACCGCCGCCCCCACGGGCCCAGATCGATTTCTCTCCAGCCATGATGCCGCTGCAGAGGACCTGGTTTTCTCCCGCGCTGCTGATCCGCGCCATTGCCATGTCCTTGCGTTCTTTACAGTTGAAATCGTTTTCAATCGCCGCGCTGAAGGCAATGTTGTCCATGCCTCGATAGAGTGTGGCATCGATAAAACTGATTTGCTCCTGCTGGATCTTGAGCAGTGTCCACTCCGGGTTGCGGCCATAGAGGACCAGGTGGTCGTAGCCGTTGCGTTTAAGATAGGTAGGGAAGTAATCGCCTGCGTTGCTGTCGAGGATCGCCCGGCTTTCCGGTGAGCGGCTGGAGACGTTGCCACGGGTAGCGCCCGGCATGTTGCTGGTCAGGACCCCGGCACCGAAAATCAATGGCACTTCGGGATCAAGTGCGTCCTTTTCTTCTTGCAGCAGATTGTAGAGCAGGTACATGTTGCCGCCGCGACCAGCCAGAAAGTGCTGGACCGCATTAAGCGGCATGTAGCTGCGTTGGCAGCTGCGTTGTTCAAGGTCGACAAAGAGCACAGCACCCTGGCTTGGGTACTGGGGAGTTTTATGCATCCGGCTTAAAAGCCGCTTAACCCGCTGTCTGATATCCATGGGTTCCTCTTAATACCTATGAAAACTGTGCATCGGCAGCGAAATAGCCGCCAGCGTTGCTGTCGATAAAGTCAACACTTTGCAGAAACTGCCTATCCATTAGATACCGAACCTTTGGCTTGTATCATTCAGAAGAGCAAGACCGGGCACTTGACTGCATGCACAATATAGTTTGCCACAGATCCAAACATGATGTCACGGAACCCTCCGCCGCCGGGATGACGACCGAGTATCACCAGCTGGATGTTTTGCTCTTCGACAGTTTTCAGGATCTCTATACCAGGGGTGCCCAGCTCAAGCAGCAGCTTCGGTTCAAAGCCTGCGTCCTGAAAAGGCTTGGCAAGTTTCTCAAGGATGCGGTTTCCAGATTTTTCAGCCGCCTCGTAGACCATGTTTTTCTGGATATCAGGGACGAGGCGATGGATCAGATGAACATCAACGACATGGAGAAGGAAAATCTCTCGCGGTATCAGCTCCTGGTTAGCAATGACGGCTTGAATCGTTTTTTGTGCCGTTTCCGACTCGTCGATAGGAATCAGTACTCTTGGGGTCATACCAAACTCCTTAGTTTGCGGTGTCGTCGCCATCAGCCATAAACCAGGCGCGGTAAGAAGAGGACAAGGTCAGCCCAATAGGTCAGGATCAGCAGGATCCCGATTTGAATAAGGATGAACGGCATAACTGCCTTGGAGACGTAAATCAGGTTGCGGTCAACTGCAGCGCCAGCGATATAGAGGCTGACGCCTAGTGGTGGAGTGCAGTAGCCGATACCCAGGTTGATTGTCATCAGTAGACCGAAATGCATGGTGTCGATACCGAAAGTGGAGAGCAGTGGCAAAAAGATCGGGGTCAGGATCAGGGTCGCAGAAATAATATCCATGAACATGCCGACCACCAGCAGCATAACGTTCACTGCCAGCAAGAAAACCCACGGAGATGAGATCTGGCTGACTACGGCGTTGGCGATTTTGTCCGGGATCTGTTCAAAGGTTAGATATTCACCGAATACCGAAGCTCCGGCAACGATTATCAACAAGGTTGCAGAGGTGACCGCCGAGCTGACGATGACCGGTTTGATATCCTTAAATTTCATGTCTTTATGGATGAAAATCTCAATAAAGAAGGCATAGAAACAAGCAACCACAGCCGCTTCGTTTGCGGTGAACATTCCGGAATAGATGCCGCCGAAAATCAGTAGAGGGAGACACAGCGCCCAGAAGCTCTCTTTGAAAACAGCGACTATTTCCTTGAAGCTCGGTCGCTCCAGCGTTTTGTAATTTCTCCGCTTACAATAAAAATAGGCGTATAAACTCATCGCTGCCATGATCATGATTCCCGGAATGAAGCCGGTTAGAAACAGGGCCTCAATCGGGTCGTTACTGACCATGGCATAGAGAATCATCGCTATCGATGGGGGGATAATGATGCCCAGGTTTGGAGCGGTGGTCATGATGCCGACAGAAAACTTTTCATCATAGCCATTTTCAATCAGTGCCGGGATCATGAAGCCGCCGATCGCGACCACAGTGGCGACCGTTGATCCAGAGATGGCTCCGAAGAAGCCGCAGGCCAGTACGCCAGCCATTGCTAGCCCGCCCGGCAAAAAGCCGACCAAAGTGTTGGCGGTTTTGATCAGCTTATGCACAATCGAACCGGTGGTCATGATGTTGCCGCACAGGATAAAGAATAGCACCACCACCAGGGCAAATTTATCCATGCTGCGGTAGAGGACTTCAATAACAATCTGCGCGTCGATGCCGAGCATGAAGACCAGCCCGACAGTGCCAGTAAAGAAGAGCGCCATAAAAACCGGCACAGTTGAGCCAAGCAGGCTAAGCAGCAGTAGCAGGATGATCAGATAGTTGGTTTCCATAATAGTTGAGACAACTCAGGCGTGATCAGATGGATCCGCTGTCAGCTGGCAGCTCCCTCCTTCCAGTCTTCGACCATGATAAGCAGGGTTCGGAAAAACATCATCACGCCCATCATCGGCAGCACTGCGTAGAAGATCCATTCCGGAATCTGCAGACTTACGGTCCGTGCGAATTCGTCCTGATACATCATGACTGTCATCTTCCAGCCAAGGTAGATCATGGCTCCAGCAAAAATCAGTGTGACAAGGTGAGCAATGATGGTCAGAGGCTTTTTAAGCCCGGGGAATCATTTGCGGCAAGGCGTCAATACGAATCAATGAACGGCCACGAACTGCGACAATGCAGCCGACATAAGTGGAAAAGTAGATCGTTTTACGCACAACTTCGTCAGACCAGTAGAGATTGACCTCGTTGGTCAATTTGCGTAGCAGAACATTGGCCATGGCGACGGTCAAAGCAATGCATACCGAAAGCAAAAGAGACCAGTCTTCGAAGAGGATGAAAGCGCGATCAATCCTTTGAATTGTTTTTTTTAGCATTTAATTGCCTGAGTGATTAAAAAGCCAGGGAGCAGAACTCCCCGGCTCTGATAAAAACGGAAGTTTCCTGATGTTAATTGCTTCCGAGTGTGGTACGGACTTTGGTCATGTAATCCATGCCGATTTTCTCACCCCAAGTTGCATAAACCGGTTCGGCCTGTTTAACCAGGGAGGCCTTGTCAGCAGCTGAAAGTTGGAAGAACTGTACGCCGGATTCTTTGGCTTTGGCGACCTGGACTGCCTGTTGTTTTTTGGTCAGTTCACGGGTTTTGGCACTCTCTTCATTGATGACCGTGATCAGGATTTTCTGCAGGTCTGCCGGCAACTTGTCGAACCAGCGCTTGTTCATCAGGTGGATGAAGAGGCCCTGAGCGTAATCAAGCTCGGTAAAGTTCTTGGCAATGGTGAATTTCTTGGTGATGTTGCAGACGATGGCGGTGTGATCAAGGCCGGTGATAACACCAGTTTGCAACGCTTGAGGTACATCTGGCCACGGCATAACCGTAAACTTCATTCCCCATGCCTTGTAGAAGTCGGCATTGAGTGGTGCCTGAGCAATACGGAAGTTGATCGACTTGGCGTCGTCAATTGTTTTGACCGGGGTGTTGGTGGCCCAACCATAGGGGCCGTATCCCGTAACGTCAACTGTCATGATACCGCTCTTCAGGGCGCTGTCAGCAAAGGGTTTCCAGAGCTCAGGAGTGTTGCGAAATGTGTCGAGCTTGTCGAAGGTGTCGACAACGTAAGGCAGATTGACGATGCCGAGAGTGTCATTAACATTCTGCGCCGCCACCGAGGAACTCAACATGCCGTGAACAGCGCCAAGCTTAAGCTTGTTGATAACATCTTTCTCGCCGCCAAGTTGCGCTAGTGGACGATAGTCGACGTAAATGCGACCGTTTGACTGTTCCCAGACGGCATCACGAATGTTGTAGCCGACAGCAACACCCTCAATAACCGGATGAGAAATGTTAGACAAAATGTAGGTGTATTCAGCTTTGGAAAAATCAAATTTTGTCTTCCAGTTCGCCAGGGGATCTTTTTTCTTCTCGGCAGCAAGCAGCGGACTGGCCAGTAAGCTGACAATCAGTAGAACGAGCAGTGGAAAAACGACAATGATTCTCTTCATTATAAACCTCCTGACGGGGTGTTGACCTGCGTCACTTATTGACGCGAGGCTTTAGCTGTCTGTTAAGCCTCGAGTGCCTTCACCAGGCTACGCAAGGTCTTGTTGTAAGGTGTTTGTACTCCTGCCCGTTCTCCATATTCGAGGATTTTTCCGTTAATGTAGTCGACTTCGGTTTGGCGCTTTGCTTCGATATCCTGCAACATAGAGGGTTTGTGGTGACCGGCGTCTCTGATGTAGTCGAGGCAATCAAGATAGTAATCCGGACCCAGCATAAGCTCATTGGCTCTGGCCACTTTGACTCCCTCTTTCAACAAAGAGTCGACCAGGCCAGAAACGATCGGGTCATTGATGACTTCGAACATTGTCTTGCCGGTAACGGCACAGACCGCATTCATACAAGAGTTATTGACTGTCTTACTCCAGACCATATTGCGGATCTGGTTGGTGTGGTGTGTTTCGAGACCGCACTCGGTCAGAACATGACAGATTCCCAGCGCGGCTTCTTTTGAGCCTGGATCCAACTCTTGCAGGAAGTGGGGACGATGGTGGAAGACTACCTTAACCTGTGCCGGTTCCTCCAGGATACAACCGTAGTTGACCACCGCTCGCATCACCTGCTTTTTCCCAAGCCGTTCGGCGAGGACCAGTTCGGTGTCTATGCCGTTCTGCCAACTGACAACGAAGCGACCTTCGTTAACAAAAGTTTCCAGGGCAGAGGTAATGATAGGCAAGGCTGTCGCTTTTACCGTGACGATTACGACATCTGGGGGGGGAATCGGCCAGTTCATCGATCCGGGTTGTGGTTTTCGTCACTCTGGCCATAAAATTGTCAGTGCCCGAAAGGTTGATTCCGGGATCCATGGCCGCTTCAAGAAGACTTGATTGAACGTCGCAGAGGGTGACTTCATAACCACCCTTGGAGAGGAATGCGGCAACAATACAACCAACCGGACCGGCGCCGATAACAGCGAATTTCTTTGGTCTGTAACTGATTTTTTCCTGCATACCTGACTCCAAATCATCAAGCGGAACGAACAGGTTTTATGTGCACGTTTCTATGGCAAAAAGTTTTATCGATTAATCCTTACTTTCGATAATAAGCGGGGTTTATGTCTGCTCCACCAGAATGCCGAACGATTTTGCATCGAGTAGCTTTGCACCCTTTTCCTCCAGGATCTCAATGGCCTGATCGATGGCGCTGAATTGGAAAACCATGACTGCTTTTGCCAGATTCGCTCCGGCGACGGCGTACATGTACTCGACATTGACCTTGGTCCCCAGAAACAGACTGAGGATATCCGCCAGGCTACCAGGGGTGTCTTCAATCTCAACGGCGACGACATCATCGACCCGGGCCGGTATGTACTTTTCCATGATGACAGCCCGAGCTTTGGTCAAGTCAGAGACCAGAATCCGCAGCACGCCGAAGTCGTGGGTTGAATCGCAGATACAATGAGCTCTGAGATTGATGCCTACCTCGCCCAGCGCCTTGGTGACTTCGTGCAATCGACCGGGGGAGTTTTCGAGGGGAATCGATAACTGTTTTAACTTCATGGCAATTTCCCTTGCTCTGAATAATTTATTGAGAACTGTTCTGGTTACTTCGGTTCAAGTGCTTTAACCAGTCCCCTGATCATGTTGTTGTAGGGGGTCGGTATGCCTGCCTGTAAGCCATATTTCATGATTTTGCCATTGATGTAATCTACTTCGGTGCGGCGGTTTGCCTCTATATCCTGGAGCATTGAGGGTTTGTGCGCGCCGGCATTTTTGATGTAGTTGATGGCGTAGGGGTAATAGTTCGATCCAAGAGAAAACTCATTGGTTCGAGCAACCGCAATCCCTTCTTTAATCAACGAATCAACCAGGTTGAAGGTGATTGGGTCATTGATAATTTCCACCATAGTCATGCCGGTTACAGCGCAAATCGGATTCATGCAGGCATTGAGAACCGTCTTCCGCCAGACCCTGTCAGTGATCTGATCGGTGTGCTCGGTATCAAGACCGCACTCAGTCAGGACCTTGCAGATGCCAACGGCTGCATCCTTTGATGCCGGGTCTAACTCTTGCAGATAATGGGGACGATGATGAAAAGCCAGACGAATGTGTCCAGGGCTTAAGGGCACACAACCAAAATTGACAACTCCGCGCATAACAGCCTTGTTGCCCAGGTGTTGGGCCAGCTCCAACTCAGTATCGATGCCATTTTGCCAGCTGATTACATAGCGCCCTTCGGCGACAAAGCCCTCTAGAGCTGAGGCAATCAGGGGTAGGGCTGTTGCTTTCACGGTAATGAAAATGACATCAGGTGGATCGTTGAGAAGATCATCAATCCGGGTTGTTGTGCGAGCCACTCTGGCCTGAAAATTATCTGTACCTTCAAGAAGAATCCCTGGATCCAGAGCCGGAGCAAGAAGTTCCGGGACAATGTCACAAAGAGTGACCTCGTATCCGCCCTTGGTTAGAAAGGCAGCGACAATTCCTCCGACGGGGCCAGCACCGATAACAGCAAATTTTTTCGGACGATAGTTTGTTTCAACCATCTTTACCACCTCCAAGAGTGGTCTGCCCGAACTTCAGGCAGAGACTAAACAGGGCTTAGAGAATCCCGAAAGCTTTGGCATCGAGGATTTTAAGATCGTTTTCCTGCAGTAATTTTATAGCGAGATCATTGTCACTAAAGCTGAAAACCATGACGGCTTTCCCTGAGGAGGTTCCTGCTAAGGCGTACATGTAGTCAACGTTGATTTTGTTTTCCATCATCACCTTGATGGCTTTTGCCAGGCTGCCCGGGGTGTCGCTGATTTCCGCGGCAACCACCTCGTCGATTCGGGCCGGGAGCTGCTTTTCCATAATGATGCTGCGTGCCTTGGCGACATCGGAGACCAGAATTCTCAGCACTCCGAAACCAGAGACATCACAAATTGACAAAGATCTCAGGTTGATATTTGCATCACCCAAGGCCTTGGTTGCTTCATATAAACGACCCGGTGAATTTTCAAGGAATATCGATATCTGCTTCAGTTTCATGACAATCTCTCCCATATCCATTAACCTGTGACGAACATGATCAAGCTGCAGCACCACCGGCCAGAGCCTTTAAATTGACTTCGATCCCTTTGCTCTGTGAGATTTTTTTTACGACATCAGTAATCACATCTTCCTTGAGGGGAAGATATTTCATGACCGCCCCGACCATCACCATATTGACTGCCTTGCCGTTGCCGGCGTCCCTGGCGATAGAGAGAGCTTCAACGCCATGAGTATCAGCATCAGCGGCAGCAATCTGCTCTTCTACATCCTGCGGATAGACGGCAAGACCAGCAGCTACGGTACTTGGGTTGATGGAGACTTTGTTGTAGACCAGACGTCCGCCCGGTTTGAGATAGTGGATGTAGCGCAGTGCTTCCAGAGGTTCGAAGGAGATCAGCAGGTCGGCACTTCCGGGCATGACCACTGGCGAATTGACCTGGTCGCCGATGCGGACAAAGCTGATCACGCTGCCACCACGTTGGGCCATGCCGTGCACTTCGTTCTGCTTGACGTCCATGCCACTAACCAGAGCGCTTTCGGCGAGAACCTTGGAGGCCATTAGAACTCCCTGGCCGCCGACACCGGCAATAACAATATTAAAGATTTGCATCGTTTTCTCCCTCAAGCGTGTGCATCGCGTCGAATTTACACATCTGCTTACAGATACCGCAACCGTTGCAGACATTGGGGTCAACCCGCACTTTTTGTTTTTCGCCGGTGGCGGTCAGGCCAAGAGCCATACAGGCCACCTTGAGGCAGGCCCGACATCCGGTACACTTGTCCTGGTCGACATTTATGGCGGGTTTGCGAATTTTGTAGCGCAGAATGCAGGGGTTCTTGTCGATCAGAACGTATGGGCCCGGTGTTTCGAGCCCTTTTTTGATCGCTGCTTCGGTTTCTTTGAGGTCGTAGGCGTTGAGTTCCACAACATTGTCGATGCCCAGTGCCTTGACCAGCGGAATCATTTCGACCTGGCGGGCAGGGATGCCCTGCAGGGTCTCCCCGGTGCCAGGGTTCTCCTGGCCGCCGGTCATACCAGTTGTGCGGTTATCCATAATGATGACCAGGGCATTGCCTCCGTTGTAGGCCATGCTCATCAGGCCGGTCATCCCTGAATGGAAAAAGGTTGAATCGCCGATTACTGCTACCGGCTTCTCATCACGACCGGCAATGGCGTTGACCTTGGCCATGCCGTGAGCGGCACTGATACTGGCACCCATATCGATGACCGAATGCATGGCGTTCATCGGTGGCAGCGCCCCCAGGGTGTAGCAGCCAATATCACCGGAGACAAAGACCTTGAGCTTACTGAGGATGGTGAACAGACCACGGTGTGCACAGCTGGGACAGAATACCGGTGGACGCTGCGGCAGGCCAGCGACCGGGTTGGTAGCCTCGGTCATAGCCCCGCCGAGGGCGGCGCTGATGAGGTCAGCATTAATCTCACCGCAGAGCGGCAGTTTGTTTTTGCCAATTTCAACGTTAATACCCATGGCACGGATTTGCTCTTCGAAGATTGCATCCATCTCTTCGACGATCACCAGGTGCTTGACGCTTTTGGCGAACTCGCGAATCTTTTGTGTCGGGAGAGGGTGAACCATCCCAAGTTTCAATATGGAAGCATTCGGACAAGATTCACGGACATGCTGGTAAGAAACGCCGGAGGTAATAATGCCGAACTCGGTGTCTCTCATCTCAATGCGGTTTAAAGGAGTGGTTTCGGCAAATTCCTGAAGTTTGAGCAGCCGCGCTTCAACCTCGATATGCTTGAGTTTGCCGAAGTTGGGCAGCATAACGTATTTGGGGACATCCTTGACCCATTCGCCGATCTGTGGAGCAATCTTTTCCTGCTGGACGACCACCCCTTTAGCGTGTGAGATTCGTGTGGTGGTGCGCAGCATCAGCGGCGTGTCAAACTGCTCGGAAATTTCAAAACCGGCCCGTACCATCTCATAAGCTTCCTGAGAATTGGACGGATCGAGCATCGGAACCTTGGCAAACTTGGCATAGTTCCGGCTGTCCTGCTCATTTTGAGAGGAGTGCATTCCGGGGTCGTCAGAGACCATCAGAATCAACCCGGCGTTAACTCCGGTGTAGGTCAAAGTCAGCAAGGCATCGGCAGCAACATTAACCCCGACATGTTTCATGGTTGAGAGGGAACGCCCGCCAGCGATAGAACCACCGATTGCCGACTCAAGGGCAACTTTTTCGTTCGGTGCCCATTCGCAGTAGACGTCACCCAATCGGGCGACTTCTTCAAGAGTTTCGGTGCTGGGGGTGCCGGGGTAACCGGAGGCGAAAACCCCGCCGAAATCCCCGAAACCTAAAGCGATCGCTTCATTGCCGGAAATAATCTTTTTCATCAAAACCTTCCTTGTCGAGTGGCCACCGTGAAGGAGCCGGATTAAGTGTCATCTTTTCAAACCAATTTATTGGGGTCGGCGGTCTTCGACCCGCTTGGCCTTGCCCTCACTGCGTTGGATACTGTTCGGAGGCACCAATTGGACCTCGACAGAGATACCGATAACGTCTTTGATGTCCTGCATCAGGTTATCCTTCTTGCCGCGTACAGCCGCGACGTCTTCGAGGATATCGAACCCGTCTCCTGCCAGGATGTCGGCGGCTGCCTTGATCATAAATTCTTCAGTGACCTCGACTTTTACTCGCAGGGAGTCCATCGCACCTTTGCGCTCAACGATGACCATATAGTGGGGTGAAACCCCTTCGCGTTTAAGAATCACCGATTCAATCTGCGAAGGGAAAACATTGACACCGCGGATAATCAGCATGTCGTCGCTGCGTCCGCTAACCCGGGCCATCTTCACCAGAGTTCGTCCACAGGAGCAGGTCTCATAGCTGAGAGTGGATATATCCCGAGTTCGATAACGTAGCAGAGGTTGGCCGTATTTATTGATAGTCGTGAAGACCAGTTCTCCCTCGTCACCGGACGGGAGTACGTCGCCAGTGTCGGGGTCGATAATTTCCGGATAGAAAAAATCTTCATTGATATGCAGGCCGTTTTGCTCCTCCCAACATTCGAATGAGACTCCAGGGCCGGTGATTTCAGAAAGACCGTAGATATCACAAACTTTGATACCGAATTTTTCCTGAATCGATTGTCGCATCGATTCGCTCCAGGGCTCAGCACCGCAGATAGCTTTCTTCAGGTTGAGTTTTTTGAAGTCAATGCCCATCAGTTCGCCAACTTCATGAATGTGGACCAGAAAGGAAGGGGTTGAGGTCAGCGCCGTGGTGCCGAAGTCTTGCATCAGCATGATCTGTTTCTGGGTGTTGCCGCCGGAGATCGGGATAACGCCAGCACCGACACGAAGCGCGCCGTAGTGGGCACCTAAACCACCGGTAAAGAGACCGTAACCAAAAATATTCTGTACGACGTCATTACTGTCAATACCAGCACCGGCACAGGTTCGTGCCATTGCTTCAGACCAGACTTCGAGATCTGCCCTGGTATAGCCTACCGCGATTGGTTTGCCGGTGGTGCCTGAAGTCGCGTGATATTCGACGATCTCTTCTGGTGGGGCTGTGAAAAGCTTGAAGGGGTAGTTGTCGCGCAGGTCCTGCTTGGTGGTGAAGGGAAGCAGCCTGATGTCATCCAGTGATTTTATGTTGCTCGGCTTTACTCCAATAGCGTCAAGCTTTTGCCGGTAGTAGGTGTTACGTTCATAAACGTAGCTGACGGTTTTTTGTAACGCTGCTAATTGGAGAGCCTGCATCTCACTGCGACTGATGGTCTCTTTTTGACTCCAAGCCATATTTTTGCCCCTTATTCTCGTAGTCTGTTGAGTCTAGTAGCCTGTCGGGCCATCAATGAGCCGACTGCATGTTTTGAAATAACGAATCTTCGTAGGCTTACAGGTAGTTCAATTCCTTCGCTTTTTCAGTAATTTCTGTACGGAACTGTGGATGGGCAACATTAATCAAAGCCTGGGTCCTCTGGCGGACGGTCTTGCCGTAGAGTGCTGCTGCACCAAACTCGGTGACCACGTAGTGGACATGGTTCCGGCTGGTAACCACCCCTGCGCCGTGTTTCAGCATCGGCACAATCTTGCTGACCACGCTGCCGTCTCGCAGTGTTGAAGTGCTCGGCAGGGCAATAATCGGTACGCCGCCTTTAGCACGGGACGCTCCATAAATGAAGTCCAGCTGACCACCAACTGCCGAATACATTTTTGTACCGATACTGTCGGCGCAAACCTGACCGGTGAAGTCAACCTCAATTGCCGAGTTGATTGCCACCATGCGGTCATTTTGAGCGATCACGAAGGGGTCGTTAACATATTCTGTGCGGTGCAGCTCGACCAGTGGATTGTTGTTTACCCATTCATACAGACGTTTGGTCCCTAACAGAAAACCGCAGGTGATCTTGCCGGGATGCAGACTTTTACGTGAGCCGTTGACGACCCCTGCTTCGACCAGATCGATCACTCCGTCAGAGATCAGCTCGGAATGAATGCCGAGGTCCTTTTTCTCAAATAGAAATTTCAGGACGGCGTTGGGAAGCGCCCCAATACCTAGTTGCATAGTCGCGCCATCAGGGATCAGTTCGGCGATATGAGAGGCAATATTTTCGACCACCTCCTGATCCGCATCATCCCCCATCGGCATTTCAAAAAGAGGAGTATCGCTCGGCACGATGTAATGCATTTTATCGATATGCATGGCCGTATCACCCAGTGTGCGCGGCATCTGTTCATTGACTTGCGCAATCACAATCCTGGCGACCTCTGCGGCCGAAATTGTCAGGCCAGATTCCGCGCCCATGGAGCAGTAACCGTTTTCGTCCGGTGGTGAAACGTGGATCAGTGCCACATCAAGGGGAAGATGGCCATCTTTGAAGAGCAGGGGAAATTCAGAGAGCATGACCGGGGTAAAGTCAGCCCGGCCCTGATTGACAGCTTTGCGGACATTGGCGCTGATGAACATGGAGTTGATGCGCAGGTGCCCATCCATTTCCGGAGAGACGTAGTCATCAGGGCAGATGGTCAGAGGGTGACAGATCTCGACATCCCGCAGCTCTGGTGCGCGCTTGACCAGGGCATCAAGCAACGGCAAAGGGACCGAAGCATTGCCAGTCAGAAAGACGCGATCTCCAGATTTGATTGTCTTGACGGCTTCAATTGAGGTTGTAATGCGTGATTGACAGGTGTTTTGCCAGTCGGCACCGACTTCATTCTTTGCTAAAAACATGTTTGTCCCTTTTTTAGTTGTCGATACTAATGCGTATCCTGCCGTCGACGGCAAAAGCCTTGTCGGCAAAAGCCATGATCGGATTCAGGTCCATCTCCATGATCATCGGCAGATCACAAAGCAGCTGTGAAACCCGCTGAATCAATTCGATGATCGCCTCTTTATCGATCCCTGACTCGCCGCGCACGCCATCCAGAAGTGCAGCTGTTTTAATTCCGGCGAGCATCTCTGCGGCTTCGACGGCGGTCACAGGGGCGATCTTGAAGATGACGTCCTTGAGGACTTCAACGTAGATACCGCCGAGGCCGAACATGACCAGGTGGCCGAGTTCGCGTTCGGCGCTGGCACCCATAATCAGCTCACGACCGCCAGGGAGGAATTTCTGTACCAGAAAACCGAGTTTGCCAAAATGGCCAAGGCGGCCCTGCATTTCAATAACAGTATCGCGTACTTCCGCGGCGTTCTTAAGGTTGATTGCGACCCCGTCCATATCGCTTTTATGGTCAATCTCGGCGCAGTCGACCTTGACAACAACCGGGTAGCCGATCTGTTCGGCTGCGGTGACCACTTGTTCGGCATTTGTTGCAACGTTCCACGGTGCGACCGGAATACCGTAGGCTTCGAAAATCTTGTAGACCTCAAAGGCGGAAAGGATTTCTCTGCCTGACTGTTGGGCCTGCTCGATAATTGCTTTGGCCTGGTTAGTGTCGACATCGCCAAAGGTTTGCGGCTGACCGATATCTCTTTGCTGAATGCGGCCGTATTGTACCAGGGCGCCGAGGGCACGGGCAGCATCACCAGGGTTGGCGTAGTAGGGAACTTCTCCCTCTTTGAGAATTGCCGTGGTCTTCTGGTAACGTTCCAGCTTCAGGTTGGTCATGAAGTTACAGACCAGAGGTTTACGACGCTGACGGCTGACCGCGACTATCTCTCGGGCGACATCATCGGTGTCGGTGAAGGGTGCGGTGACGAAGTTGATATAAATGCAGTCGATCTGATCATCATCCAATAAGACGTCAAGGGCCGCGCGGAACTGGGGACCGCCAGCAGTGGCGACCACATCAATGGGGTTTTCCAGCGCCGCTTGCGGGAATTGGGTTTCCTGCAACTTGGCGATCGACGCCTCTGAAAGTTTCGGTACCTCAAGATCAAAATCGACCAGCACATCGGTGGCGATAACCGCCGGTCCACCCGTGTTGGTGATGATACCAACTCGGTTGCCGGTGGGGATTGGCTGACTGGAAAAAGCCATCGCCGCGCGGACCATTTCTCCCTCGTCATTGAAGGGGAGGACACCGATTTTTTCGAAAATCAGTTCTGTGGCGATGTCGACTCCGGCTAATGAACCGGTGTGGGAAGAGGCAGCTTTGGCCCCTTCTTCCGTGCGGCCAGCTTTCATGGCCAGCACTGGTTTGTTCGCTGTCACCTTGCGGGTCACTTCAAGGAATTCGCGCGGCTTATCGAAGCCTTCGGTATAAAGAATGATCGCTTTGGTTCCTTCATCCTCGCCGTAATATTGGATGATTTCCGGGATTGATACGTCGCAGGCGTTGCCGTTGGAAGCGTAGAGCCGCTGACCAATATCCAGATCGTCCAAGACCTGCATGATCAGCGCACCGACACCGCCACTTAAAGCCACTACCGAAATGCTGCCCGGTTTGGGGAAGGTGAAGGTGAAGTTGCAGTAAGCATTCAGCTCCGGGTCGGAATTGATAATCCCCTGGCAGTTGGGACCGAACAGTCGGATGCCGTATTTGCGGGCGTTGGCCAAAAACTCTTCCTGCAGTTTTTCACCTTCTTCGCCCATTTCACTGAAACCGGCAGAGTTGATAATGACTGCCTTGACCCCTTTTTGACCACATTCCTCGATTGCCTGGGGGACAAACTGGCTGGGAATAATGATATGCGCCAGATCGACTTCGCCGGGGATGTCCGCAATAGTCGCATAGGATTTGAGTCCGCAGACCATGTTGGCTTTGGCGTTGACGGGGTAGATTTCCCCCTTGTAGCCATAGGTCTGAAGGTTTCTGATGATGACATTGCCAATGGAGAGCTCTTTGGTTGAGGCACCAATCAGGGCAACTGCTTTAGGTTTAAATAAGGCGTCCAACATCTTATTTCCGTTCCTCCAGTTGTTCGATAAAGGCTTCAACGTTGGTTCGGGTCTGTTCGTCTGAAACGCAGCGCAGATCATTGAGGTCGCCTGAGATTACCAGGCTCGGAATTCCGGTTTCCTGCTCCAGTCGCTGGGGCATACCGTAGCGGCTGTTGGAGTTGCAGGGACAGGTTTTGGCCTCGTGATAGATGATGCCGTCAATGTGGAATTTCTTCAGCATCTCTTTGATGTACTCTTCTTTGTAGGCGTCGGAGCGGACGATAAAAAGCCCAAGATAAGCTTTGGCCATGCTGCGGATTGGATCCTTGGCATTGAAGTCGGGGAAGATCCAGCTGCTACAGTAAGTGGAAACCAGCACGCTGGCTTGCAGCTCGGCAAACAGTTCGGAATGCTGACGCAGACGACCCCAGACCGGCATCCCTTCCCAGTAGATACGATGTTTTTCGTTATCAACCGCGCCCACCTTGTCAGCTGTCCGTTGCTTGAGTTCTCCGAGCAGTTGCTGGTAATAGTCAACCGCCTGCTGAGTGCCGCGCAGGACTACCGCTGGACCCATGTGGATGGTACCGTCAAAGAAGGTAAGGGGGGCCGGGGAGACAGAGGCGGTTTCCAGAACATGTCGCCAGAGTTCAGTGCATTCACGGGATAAGGCGACGATTTTACTCAGACTCTGCATGTCCAGTTTTTTCCCGGCAACCTCTTCCAAAGTCGGGATTAGAGCTTCAATTTGCTGGGTGACATCATCGATCAGAATGTCGGTGACATCGGTGAAGTTCTTTGGTGAAGCAATGCCGATGCATGGAACATTAAGCTCTTTGGCGTACCAGGAAAACCAGTCCTGAACGTCGCGGCACTGGTTGGTGTTATAGACCAGCACGTCAGGGCGGGGTGGGGCGTCAATGCCAGGGTAGGCTTTGGCAAGGGGCGAGACCCCTTTAAGATAAGCGCCAATATCGGCAGTCAGGTAAGAACAGATGTCAGGAGAATAACCAATGGTGTTGGCCTCGGGGATCAGCTCGGTGGCCATCCGCGTCGCGCCGAGCATGGCAGCGTGATTTTCCGGAAAGTGTATGGCAAAGCCCATCGCCCTAAGCAGTTCCGCTGGTCCAACACTGGTGCACCAGGCGACCTTGCGGTCTGTCGATTTTGCCGCGTCATTCAGATCGTAGAAGTAGTCGGACATGATTTTCAGCATCTGTCCGGTTGACTCGATCTTCTTTCTTTGCGGTTGCTTCTCTTGTGCCATGATCTCTCCCGTACTCTATGTTTCGTCGTTTTCTTCTTCCTCTTCATTTGCTGTTCTATCTGTTGTCGCATCCAGAGCGTAGAGGGCCGCGCCATGGGCGCCGGTGAACTGGGGGAACTCAGGAATCAGCACCGGTCGGCCGATCAGTTCCGCGGCCATCTCAACCAGGTAGGGGTTGTAGGCCACCACTCCGCCACTCAAGACCACTTTTTCGGTCAAGGAGTCCATCTCCAGTACCCGTTGGATCATCGAGTAGTAGATTCCTTTGATGATGTTGGCGACCGACTTGCCGTGACGGATGTTCTCTAAAACCTCGGTGGCCGAAAAGACCGTGCAGTAGCTGCCGATTTTGATCATCTCGGTTGCCTGTCGGGCGAGGTCGTTCATCTTGTCTAGGGGGATATCGAGACGGCTGGACATCTCCTCAAGGAAAGCCCCGGTTCCGGCGGCACATTTACGGTTCATTTTAAAACTATCGCGTTGTCCTGCGGTATTGAGTTTGATGATCTTATTGTCCTGGCCACCGATGTCGATAATGGTGATCGCTTCAGAAAAGTGGTGGAAACAACCTTTGGCGTGGCAGCCGATTTCGGTTTTGCTTGTTTCGGTGACAAAGGCAACGTTGTTGCGGCCATAACCGGTGGCGACTGCATTGACGATATCACTCCGCTCTGCGCCAGCTAGCTTCAGGGAAGCATCCAGACAGTCAGCTGCTGTCGCGGCAAAATCGATTCCCGATTTTTTGGCCGTATGGCCGAGCAACACTCCGTACCGGTCGATAACCGCCACTTTGGTGCGTGATGCTCCCATATCAAGTCCGACATAGACCGGTTGTGCCATCAGTTCACCTTGGGCGTGGCAAGCAGCGCCCTTGCTTATGAATCAATAAAAGGCCAGAGGTTGCTCAATAACGAGCTGCTTCCGATTCAATCGTTCTGACCAGGTTGACTAATCGGGGCCCGATATCGTCCTCGAGCATATGCTGGCGCAGCACAAAAGATGGTGCCGCACAGTTAAAGGTTAATAGCCGGGTCCCGGCGATCGGCAACATCGGTACTCCAATAGCGTTGACGTCGCTACGCCATTCACCGATAGACAAACAAAAGCCACGCTCTTGATAGTCGCGTAAAGCCTGTTCAATGCCGGCCTTATGTTTTGGCCAATTGTCAGAGTCTCGTTGGCGGATGTTGTCCATCAGTTGTTCCCGCTCATTTTCCGGCAGGCCGCAAAGCAGGGCACGACCCATAGCGGTTGTGGCAATGGGAACCATGGTGCCAGGTTCGCGGCGTAAGGAAACAGTAGCGTCAGTGCTATGGCGTCCATCGAGATAGATCATGCCGAGCCGATCGCGGGTGCCGACCGAAACCACGGTATGTGAATAGTCCGCCAGTTCCTGCATCAGGGGGCGGGCGATCTTCAATACATCCATATTGGTGAGTAATGAGAAACCAAGGGAGAGAACACCAGTGCCGAGCTGGTACTTGCCAAGCTTTTCGTCATGATAGAGATAACCCATGCGGGTCAGGGTGTAAGTCAGGCGGGAAATGGTTGGTTTTGGCAACCCGGTACGCTCAGCAATGTCCTGATTACCCAGGTGCCGATCTCTTGGCTTGAAACAACGCAGGACTTCCAGCCCACGAGCCAGGGCAGTCACAAATTGACGGTCCTTGCTGTTTTCCTCCAGGGGATCGAGCCCATCCATTGCGACAAGATCTGCTTTGTTGCCCCTATTATCCAATTCCGTATTGTTATTCATAGACTTTGTCTCCCTGCTGCTCTTGATTTTAATGTCTATCGAAAAGGGTCAATAGTGTCAAGAAATAAAACAATGTTTATCGAAATCTAATTTTGCATAGCGAAACAGTAAGTGGACGAGCTACCGTGTCATATTGTCCTTGTGGTGTTTTATTCGGACAGAAGTGTATTCGTTGTACAAATTATTGTCTTGTGACAACGACCATTTAAACGGTTAATTGGCGATTCCATGTTTTGCTCTGAAGAAAAATATTTACAAGTAGCAGGTTGTTAGATAAGATTCCTTAAATGCGAAACAGAATTCCGCAATGCGAAACATGGCATGACGGCTTGTGCTGCCATAATCTGGCCGAAAATCGATC
>PVMK01189227.1_pt1 | contig 19760 bp, 22 predicted proteins | sample 1853481 | NCBI WGS metagenome assembly PVMK01 (sample SAMN08533507, study PRJNA380276) | Marine sediment metagenome, whole genome shotgun sequencing project. | reverse complement strand
TAAAGTATCCCCTCCAGGTATTCAACCAGATCAACCCGGATCGGCATGAAGTAGAGGCTGGAGTCGGTTCGCTTGGAAAACTCCAGTGCCTGCCGGGCGAAATTCCGATTCCACTCCATGGTCGGTTCGAAGTCCGGCGGGAAAATAGCATTGTTGAGGTTGTCCCAATAGTCCTTGCTGCGTACACTCATAACCGGGCTGATCCCCCAGAAGACATCAAGCCCTGCCAGAAGATCGCGATAGATCTCCATGAGTCGGAGATCAAAGAACGGCTGAGTGAAGAAGCTTTCAGCTCCGGCGTTGAGCTTGCGCTTGACATAGTCGAGCTCGTTTTTGATTCCGGAACGATAAGGATCGATGCCGGCGTAGACTTTCAGGTTTGGCATCTGCTCCTTGATGGCGCGGATCAATTCAATCGAACTGGTTCGAAAAAACCCGACGCGACATGTCCTGGGGTTGGTCACCGGCAATGACCAGAACGCTGTCGATGCCATTTTTCTCAAAGGTTTCCACCAGCGGAAAAGGTTTGCTCAGGTCGAAGTCGATGGCGCGTAAATGAGGGATGGCGTGAGGAAAGAGCGTCTTCGCCTGGATGCAGGCGTCCCAGCTTCTGAACGAAAATTTGAGCAGATCGGGAATGTTGATCGTATCAATGGTCGGGAAATTCTTCCGGACCAGTTGCATCTCCTGTTGTAGCGATTCGCGATCGCGCGGAACCAGTTCTATAAAGATCTTGTGCAAAGCCGTACCCTCTCCTCAATGCTGTATAATAAAACTGCTAGCAGCCTGTTCTTTAGATTGTTCGACAGGCTGCTAGCCCATAGTAACGCCCCGGTCGGGTAATGACAACTCCCAGGAGTTGTTATGAACGGCAATCCCCGTGTTATGGAAGAAAGCCCTGTGTTATGGAAGAAAGCCCTGTGTTATGGAGAAAAACATGTCAATAACAATTGCCTTCGATGTCTATGGCACACTGATCGATACTGCCGGGATCGTTACCGCTCTGAAGAAGCTGGTCGGTGAACGGGCCGGGACTTTCTCAGATCTCTGGCGATCCAAGCAGCTTGAATATTCGTTTCGCAGAGGGTTGATGCAAAACTACCGGGACTTCTCTGTCTGCACCAGTAATGCGCTCGATTTTTGCTGCGAAACCCTTCAGGTCGAAATGAGTAATGATAAGCGGGCCGGCCTGCTGGCAGCCTATCGCTACCTGCCTGCGTTCGCTGATGCAGAACAGGGGCTGGAGCGACTTAAGGCCGCCGGTTGTCGCTTGTATGCCTTCTCCAACGGCAAGCCCGATGATGTGCGCAACCTGTTGCAGCAGGCCCGCATCGACCACTACCTGGAGGGCGTGGTCAGTACTGATGAAATCAAGAGTTTTAAACCGAACCCTGCAGTTTACGCTCACTTCCTGCGCCAGGCCGGTGCCTGCGGTGCGGACGCCTGGTTGATCTCCGGCAACCCTTTTGATGTAATCGGCGCCATCTCGGCCGGTATGCGTGGCGCCTGGGTTAAGCGCTCGCCGCAGGCGGTCTTTGATCCCTGGGAGATTCAACCGACGCTGACTGTCTGCAGCATTGTCGAACTTTGTCAGGCCTTGGGCATTGGTACTCAGTGATTGCTAAAGTGATCAGCCCTACCTGAACCCCGCTTAATTTCCGCTGTTGAAAATTACTTGAGAATGCAATGCTTGGTGTAATCCGCCGCTTCACTGGCTGTCCAGTCTCCTTTCGGTTTCTCTTTCATATCCTCACACCATCCGTCACTACCTACTTCAGGTGAACATCCGGTTATCATTATGAACAGGCAAAATACGACGATCAGGCCGGCGCTTTTCAATAAAGGCATGGCGCTTCTCCCTCTGCTGATTTGCAGGTTTATTGCAGTTACTAATTGTTTTCGTGAGGTTAATTTACCAGAAACCCCGACAGACTGCCAGAAGACAAGGTGATCTGTACGCGTCTCATAACGATTCAATGAGATCCGGGTGGATAGTGCTACATGCTCACGAACCCTGAATTTTGATAAAAAAAGCCCCACAGCCAGGAGGGGGGTTAGACTGTGGGGCAACGGGTTTCTAGGTATTACCTAGGAGGGAGAACATGCAAAAGCAATGTTCTGTAAATGAAAGATAACCGCAACGGTTATGTATGTCAAGTAAGAAATGCCTCAAGAATTTCTCCGGCCACACTTTAATCTTTTTTTCTTCCAGGCTTCCCTGAAACGCCGAATCGTTTATAATGCTCTGGGTCGGTAGGCAGCCAGAGGCAAAAAGTCTTTTAGGAGTACGAAAATGTCCAGTTCGCTCGGTACTTTGTTTCGCGTAAGCACTTTTGGTGAATCCCATGGCATTGGCGTCGGCGCTGTGGTCGATGGCTGTCCCGCTGGTTTACAGCTCTCCGAAGCCGATATCCAGGGGCAGTTAGACCGGCGCCGACCGGGGCAGAGCGATCTGACCACGCCACGCGAGGAAGCGGACCAGGTTACGATTCTCTCGGGAGTTGAGGATGGTCTGACTCTCGGTACACCGATCGGCCTGCTGGTACATAATAAAGATCAGCGCCCTGGTGACTATGGCGAAATGAACAAGGTACCGCGTCCTTCCCATGCCGATTTTACCTACCAGGCCAAATACGGGATCCGTGCCAGCAGTGGCGGCGGTCGTTCCAGCGCTCGCGAAACCATTGGTCGGGTAGCCGCCGGGGCCATCGCGGAAAAGATCCTGCGCGAAAAATGGGGAGTAGAGATCGTTGCCTGGGTCAGCTCTGTCGGCTCCGAACAGGCGTCTGGTGTCGATCCTGATACGGTCAGCCGGGCGCAGGTCGATGCAAACCTCTCCCGTTGTCCGGATCAGCCCTCGGCAGAACGTATGGAAGCGCTGGTGCGCGAAGTGCTGGATGACAAGGATTCGATCGGCGGTACCGTTTCCTGCGTCTGTCGTAACATTCCGGCCGGGTGGGGAGAGCCGGTGTTCGACAAGCTTGACGCCATGCTCGCCCAGGCGATGTTGTCGCTGCCGGCCACCAAGGGTTTTGAAATTGGCTCAGGATTTGCCGGTACGCAACTGCGTGGTTCGCAGCATAATGACCCCTTCGTGCAGAAGGGCGCACGTCTCGGTACGGTGACCAATAATGCCGGAGGCGTTTTAGGTGGTATCTCCAGCGGTGAACCGATCCTGTTCCGGGTGGCATTCAAACCGGTGGCGACAATCGGGCAGCCTCAGCAGACAGTTGATTTCGACGGCAAGCCGGTGACGTTAGAGGCCAAAGGCCGACATGACCCCTGCGTCGTACCGCGTGCCGTGCCGATTGTTGAATCGATGGCAGCGCTGGTTCTGCTTGATCTGGCGTTGAGGCAGGAATCTCGTGGCGCGTAGCGCGTGGCGGGGGAAATCGAGAATTATACGTACTTAGATAGAGCGATGCCCTGTCCAATATGCAATGTTATGTAATCGGCGTTTATACGCCCCCTTTCGAAGGCTATTTCACCCATGGCACAATCAATTGAAACACGCCAGATTCTCCATGAAGTTTTTGGCTATACGGAATTTCGCCCATCTCAAGAACCGATCATCGATGCGCTGATAGCCGGTCAGGATTCTTTTGTGCTGATGCCGACCGGCGGTGGCAAATCCCTCTGTTTCCAGATCCCCGCACTGATTCGTGATGGCGTGGCCATCGTGGTCTCGCCGCTGATTTCACTGATGAAGGATCAGGTCGATGCCCTGGTTGCTAATGGTGTGCGTGCGGCAGCTTACAATTCGTCTCTCAAGGTCGGGGAAACCCGCCAGGTGCTGGCCCGGTTACACGCCGGTGATCTGGACCTGCTTTATGTTGCTCCAGAACGTCTCCTGAGCGATGGTTTTCTTGAGCGTCTGAAGACCCTGCCCATTGCCCTGTTCGCCATTGACGAGGCCCATTGCGTTTCCCAATGGGGACATGATTTCCGCCCCGAATATGTTCAGCTTGGCCGGTTGCGTGGTCTTTTTCCCGACGTGCCGATGATCGGATTGACCGCCACCGCTGATCCGCAGACCCGGCAGGATGTGCTGCAGCGTCTTGGCTTACAGCAGGCCAATTGCTTCATCACCGGTTTCGACCGGCCGAATATTCGTTACACAGTGGTCGAAAAACAGAAGCCGTTTGATCAGCTGGTGGCGTTTCTCGAAGATCATCAGCAGGAAGCGGGGATCATTTATGCCCTCTCGCGCAAGCGGGTCGAGGAAGTTGCCGATCGCCTGGCCGCAACCGGGCTCAAGGCCCGGGCCTATCATGCCGGGTTGGGCAGCAAGGAACGCAAGCAGGTCCAGGAGATGTTTTTGCGTGATGATATCCAGATCGTTGTGGCGACGGTTGCCTTCGGCATGGGCATTGACAAACCGAATGTGCGTTTCGTGGTCCATTATGATCTGCCGAAAAATATCGAAAGCTACTACCAGGAGACAGGACGATCAGGGCGTGACGGTCTGCCGGCCGAGGCCCTGCTGCTCTTTGGTTACGGCGATATCGCCATCAGTCGGGGGTTGATCGAGAAGGGCCGCAATCCTGAACAGAAGCGCATTGAATTGCACAAGCTGCAGGCGATGGTTGGTTTCGGTGAAGCGCAGACCTGCAGGCGACGTGTTTTGCTTGGTTATTTCGGTGAGCGTTTAGAGGAAGATTGCGGCAACTGTGATATCTGCCTCAATCCACCGGAAACCTACGATGCCACAGTTGATGCGCAAAAGGCGCTCTCCTGTGTCTTTCGCGTCGGTCAGCGTTTCGGTGTCGGTCATGTGGTCGATGTGCTGCGAGGTGCGCAAACACAGCGGATTTTTGATTTAAAGCACGACAAGCTGTCCACGTATGGCATCGGTGCCGAGAAAGTTGCTGATGCCTGGAGCAGTCTCCTCCGACAGCTGATTCATCATGGCTACCTGGTGCAGGATGTCGCCAGTTATTCGGTGTTGAAATTGACTGCAGCAGCAAGACCGCTGCTGCGTGGCGAAGAGACGCTGGTGCTGGCCAAGCCGCGCATCCGGGTCAAAACCCTGCAGAAGAAAGGTCGCCCGCAGGTCGGTGATTTCGATTACGATGATGATCTCTTTGATGCTTTGCGGATGCGCCGCAAACAGCTGGCTGATGCCGACGGAGTCCCGCCTTACGTGATCTTTGGTGATGCCACTCTGGCAGAGATGGCGGCAAAGATGCCCACAGATGAAGCGTCAATGATGGCGATCAGCGGTGTCGGCAAGCACAAGTTGCAGCGGTTCTGCGGGGAGTTTATCGATGAAATTATCGGTTACATGTGCCGTTAATTACCTGTTGTTGTGAATGGTGTGATGGTCGTCATTCTTGCCTTGTATGTTAAAAACAATTAGGTTGGCGTACTTTGAATCATGACTTATACTCCCGCTCCAATAGGGAGGTATAACTAATGGTTCATCTTAAAAGAGTGATGTTTCTGTTCCTTGTTGTTTGTTTTTTTTCAATGACTAGCATGGTCTTTGCGGCGACTGATATCCCCTCGGTCAAGGTTGCCGACGCCCCTGTCCTCGATGGCTCCGCACAAGATGCTGCCTGGAAGGGTGTGAAGCCGCTGGTTGTTGTCGATCAGGCCTCAGGAAAAAAGATTCTGTTTCGCTCCGTTTACACGGCCGATCAGATTTTTTTCCTGGTGCAATTCCCCGACGCTGCTCAGAATTTTCTGCATAAGCCCTGGGTCTGGAATGCTGCTGACAAGAAATATGAAATTGGTGCGCACCGCGAAGATACTTTTGTCTTCAAGTGGAACATGATGGACAAAGAGGTCGACCTTTCCAGCCTCTCTGATGACAACTATCGTGCCGATGTCTGGTACTGGAAAGCGAACCGTACCAACCCTGCCGGATTTGCCGATGACAAGACGCAGCTTCTTGCAGACTCTCCTGGAAAGAAAAGTAAAGAAAAAGTCAGCGCCACCGGCAAGAAGCGTTACCTGAGCCGTTTGAGCGATGCCGGTAAACCGCCGTACAATACCTACAAGCCGGAAGCCTATGAAGGCGATCTGATCGATGCCTTCCCTGTTGGATCTCCGCAAGGCAGTCGTGCTGATGTGCGTGCCAAGGGCGTCTGGAGCGGTGGTCTCTGGACTGTTGAGTTCGCCCGTAATTTAAATACCGGTCATGATGACGATCTGCAGTTTGACCCTGCGGCCGGCAAATCATACCTGTTTGGTATCTCGATCTTCAGTCTGTATGGCAATCCTCCGGATGCTTCTACACCCAACCTTTACGGCTTGGGCCGCATTTCTGAACCGCTCGAATTGAAGTTTCAGTAAAATAAAAATTCATAAGATACAAATAAGGCCTGAAGTGATCCACTTCAGGCCTTTTTACTGCCTTTACTCAGCAATGTCCGGTTAGCTCTGCCGGTTACTCCGAAGCGTTGAAATCCCCCTCAATCCCCCTTTAAAAAGGGGGAAGCAATCTGTCTTTGAGTCGTCCCCCCCCTCATTTTTTTGTAAAGGGGGGTGGAGGAGGATTTATTGTTGTTTCTGCGGAATAATTTTGGCGGCCAACTGAGCTGCCACGAAAATCATGATGTAACCGATCAGCGGCATCAGAATGTAATCACCCGGACCTTGTGTGAAGCGTGGCAGGGTGAATCCAGAGAACCAACTGCTGAAGAAAAATGCCAGAGTACCGATAAGAGATGCAAGCTTGAACATGAGAGACTCCTTTTCTTGCCAGAACGTGCGGGAACGTATAATGCCTGGCATGATGGCAAACTCTAATGCATCAGCTGTGCCATTTTTTATCATATAGGGTGTGCGTTCAGATGTGCTTGAAATGACAGGTGTTATTGGTGTGTTTTAATGGTTGAGACGTTGTTTTGTGGAGTAATACAGTAAAAGTGGGCATTTTTCGCCTGCGCTGCGGTGAAATAACCACAGGCCTTATGGCCGTGGAATTCCGGACTTATAATCGAAACAAAGGCAAAACAATACTTAAAGCAATTAACTAACGCAAAGACGCGAAGACGCAGAGAGTAATGACTGTGATTGAGACGTTTTCCTGAGATTTAAGAGCTTTTCCTCTGCGTTCTTAGCGCCTCAGTGTTAAACCTTTTTGGGTTATAGAACCGTTGAATTTTAGCAGATACGCGGCAGTTGCTCACCGGCAAGCATCTCGATTGCACGCAAACCGCCGATAGCTGTTTTCAGACGGACTTTGCCGGGAGCTGTTGCTGTGACTTCGCCAATGATGGCTGCTTGTTTGCCATGAGGATGTCGTTGCAGGATGGCCAGCGCCCGATCGGCAACTTCACTGGCGACGAAGGCGAGCAATTTGCCTTCATTGGCAACAAAAAGCGGATCCAGCCCGAGGATGGCACAGGCAGCACCCACAGAAGGGTTGATGGGTAAAGCTGTTTCGCTCAAGGTGATTTCTATTTGAGATTGCAGGGCAATCTCCTTGAGCGTAGTGGCAACGCCTCCGCGGGTCGGATCCCGCAGCGTATGTAACTGCTTGCCAAGCTCTTCGATAAGTTCATTCACCATGCCGTTCAACGGGGCACTGTCGGTAACGATGGAGCTCTCCAGTTCGAGCCCTTCCCGACTGGAAAGAACGGCCATGCCGTGATCACCGATAGTGCCGTTGATCAGGATTTTATCACCGGCTTGAGCATTGCTTCCGGAGATCTCCAGATTGTGTTCAATCACACCGATACCGGAGGTGTTGATGAAAATCTTGTCGGCTTTGCCGCGGGGCACAACCTTGGTGTCACCGGTTACGATTGCCACGTCGGCTTCTCCGGCAGCAGTACGCATGCTCTCAAGAATTTCTCTGAGTTCACGAACCTCCAGGCCTTCTTCGAGAATCAAGCCAACGCTGATTGCTACAGGTGTGGCTCCGGCCATAGCCAGGTCATTGACAGTGCCGTGGATTGCCAGATCGCCAATATTGCCGCCGGGAAAAAAGATCGGATCGACCACATAAGAATCGGTTGTGAACGCCAGACGACCCTGCTGTGCCGCAAGTATGGCCGCATCGTTCTGATCGCGTTGGTCGACTCCCGAAAGGATCGGTACGATCAGGTCATCAAGCAGCTGGTGGCTGAGTTTGCCGCCACTGCCATGACCGAGCAGGATTAGGTCAGATTTCATCTTTACTCCATTGAGCGTCAGAGGCTGGAGGCTGGTTATTTGATTTTTCCAGTCTCCAGCCCCCAGCCCCTAGCCCCCGTATTTATACTCTGCCGCACAGGTCCCTTCACTCGACACCATACAGGCACCGACCGGGTCCTCGGGGGTGCAGGTCGTGCGAAACAATGGGCAGTCGTTCGGGCGAACTTTACCTTTAAGGATTTCACCACAGAGGCAACCCTGGCGTTCGACCGCAGGCTCTATGTCAACCGGTAGTTGCTGTGCCGCATCGAAGCGTGCGTAGCCCGAACGCAACTGCAGGCCGCTGTCCGGAATCTTGCCGATGCCCCGCCAGTCGGCATCGCAGGGCTCGAAAACCTGTTTGAGAAGCTCTTGAGCTTTACGGTTTCCATCTGCTTTGACCACGCGGTTATATTGGTTCTCGACCCGGGCCTGGCCAGTCGTCACCTGCCGAGCCAGCATCAGTACACCCTGCAGCACATCAAGCGGTTCAAATCCGGTGACCACACAGGGAACCCGGTAAGCGTCCACCAAGGGTTGATAGGCATTGGCGCCAATGATAGCAGAGACATGCGCCGGGCAGAGATAGCCGTCGACCTGCAGTTCCGGGTCTCCGGCGAGGACGGCCATGGGACCCGGCATGGTTTTGTGTGAGCAGAGGACGTAAAAGTTATCTAGGTTCTTCCTGGCCGCAGTCAGTATCGCGCCGGCAATTGTCGGGGTGGTGGTTTCGAAGCCGACGCCGAGGAAGACCACATCGACATCCGGATTCTTCTCTGCAAGCACCACGGCATCGAGTGGCGAATAGACTATCTTGATCGTCGCTCCCCTGGCCTGTTCATGCAGCAGGTTGGACGAAGATCCTGGCACGCGCACCATGTCGCCGAAGGTGGCGATGATTGTCTCCGGGCGTCGTGCCAGGGCGACGGCATGATCCACATAAGTGACCGGGGTGACACAGACCGGACAACCCGGCCCGGAGATCAGACGGATCTTTTCCGGCAACAGGGCGCGGATACCATGCTGGTAGATCGCCATGGTGTGAGTGCCGCAGACTTCCATCAGGGTTATGGTTTCAGGATAGTCACAGACGGTGGCTGCAATTGCTTTCAGCAAGCCTTTGGCCAGTTGCGGATCGCGGAATTCGGTCTGGTATTTCACTCGGGAGCCAAGCCTATATCAAGTGCCTCGCGCAGAGCCTTCAGGGTCAATTGAGCTTCATCATCATCGATCTTCTCGATCGCAAAGCCGGCGTGAATCAACACATAGTCGCCAACCTGCACATCATCGATCATCATCAGGCTGGCTTCGCGCTGCACACCGTCGATTTCACAGACGGCCATCTCATTTTCGATGGTCTTGACCTGCATCGGTACACCTAAACACATTCGCTTACTCCTTCGTCGCTCACTTTCGTAGCACGCGCCGCTTTCTGGTAACGCCCGCAGTCAACCACTCATACCAAGCGGTCATTCCCTCACCGCTATGGCAAGACAACTCCATGATCTCAATCTTCGGGTTGACCTGTCGGGCAAAGGTCTTGCACTGCTCGAGGTCGAAGCGCAGATAGGGGCGCAGGTCAATTTTATTGATCAGCATCAGGTCGGCGGCCTGGAACATCTGCGGATATTTGAGAGGCTTGTCCTCGCCTTCGGTCACCGAAAGGACGACTACCTTGTGGTCTTCGCCGAGATCGAAGGAGGCGGGGCAGACGAGGTTGCCGACATTCTCGATCATAAGAATGTCGGTGGCTGCGAGGTCAAAATCTTCAACACCATGACCTATCATGTGGGCATCGAGATGGCAGCCGGCTCCGGTGTTGATCTGTTTCACTGCTACGCCGGTGGCGGCAATGCGGTCGGCATCATTGGTCGTCTGCTGGTCGCCCTCGAGGACGGCAAAGTTAATTTGCCTCTTAAGGTCAGTCAGCGTCCGCTCCAGAATCGAGGTTTTCCCCGAACCGGGTGAGCTGACGAGGTTCAGAACCAGAAGCTGCTCGGCGGAAAAACGCGTTCGGTTATTGTTTGCCAGGCGGTTGTTCTTGGCGAGCAGGTCTTCTTCAATGCGAATCGTGCGAGAGTTCTTCTCGTCATGTTCGTGATCGTGCCCATGCTCGTGCTTAGGATCGTGATGGTGAGAATGGTTGGGGTCGGTACCGCATCCGCAGTCAATGCACATCTCAGTCAACCTCCATTTCAGTAAATTTCATCTCCTGGCCCTCTATGGTCTCCAGTGCCAGACAGCCGCAGAGCGGGCAGATATGAGTCAGAGTTTCCAACTCCGACTCCTCATGACATTCCAGGCAACGGCCGCGGCCGGGGATGTGACGAATCTCAAAACGAGCACCCTCTGCCAGGGTTCCCTTACTGCAGACATCAAAGGCGAACTCCATAGCATCAGCAACCACTCCGGATAAGGCCCCAATTTCCACGGTGATACTACGAATTGCGACAGCCTTTTCCCGGTTGGCATGTTCGATCGCAAGCTCAACAATACTCTGTGTCAGGCTGAGTTCGTGCAAAGGTTCCTCTCTTGCCTAGATATGAAAATCACTATAGTTGCAGTTGAGTGTAAAAATCAAGATTTGCGACTTACTGAATAATTTCTCTTCCCGGTTGTCGCCGGCAGGCAGGGAGCTGCTATACTTGCCGAAACACGACAACGCATTTCTTTGGAGGTCATATGTCTGAAACAGCAAAAACCTGTTGCAATAACGAGACAGAGCATCAACTGCATATCTGCCAATTGAAGAAGAAAGGCTTAGTGGAAGAAGTGGCGGCACGTACCGATGATCCGGGTTACCTTTGTCACAACTGTAACGCCTCTGCCAATCAAGCCGAAGACCTTTGTAATTCCAGCCCGTTTATCAAGCGATAATTCCTGAAGGACCATTGACACGGTTCCCTTGGGATATTTGTATTCAATATAAGGAGTCCGTCATTGATTGTCGGGCTCTTTGTGCTTTTGCTGCAGCTTATTCTGTCAGTGCCCTCATAACCTTAGAGGCGCTTTCGGTAAAGTTGACAGTGGCGAGGTGATCGTAAGGGGTGGTTGTGCGATTGATAAAGATCAGGCTGGCACCTCCTTGATGTGCCACCAGCGGGAATTGATTGGCAGGCTGTACCTCAAGGGATGAGCCGATCATCAACAGCAGATCGCAACTGGCGGCGGCCTGGTACGCTTGCTCCATCGCTTCAACCGGCATCGACTGGCCGAAAGAAACCGTGTCTGGTTTGATCAGGCCATTACACTCGTCGCAGTGCGGATCAAGATCACCTGCTTCGAGGCGTTGCTGGATGTCGCTAATTGACCATTGCAGATTGCAGGTCAGGCAAGAGGCGGTCATGTTTGTGCCATGCAGTTCAATGACTTTTTTGTTGCCGGCGGATTGGTGCAGGCCGTCAATGTTCTGGGTGATAATGCATTGAAGCTTGCCCTCTTCTTCCAGCTTGGCAAGTGCATGGTGTGCAGGGTTAGGTTTTGCAGCAAGTAATCCAGGAATCAACTCCCGACGCATTGACCAGTACTCGACCCGGTTTTCATGACTGGCCAGAAACTCCTGAAAAGTGACAATGCGATAACGCTCCCACAAGCCACCTTTGCTGCGGAAATCAGACAACCCTGATTCGGTGGAAACCCCAGCTCCGGAAAAGGTGACTATTCTGGAAGAGTTTTTTGTCAGGGTCCTAGCTTGTTGTATCTGCTGAGTGTAAGTATTCATTTTGTGCAACGCCTCCATGTTCGGGGGACACCCTTCTTAATAGGCCCAACATAACAAGCTGTCAACAGCAGTCATCTTTTTATAGAGTACCAGGAGTCTGTCAGACTATCCATGAGCCAGCTGCAAGGAGTTGCCTGCTGGTTCTACCTATTTCGTACCTACCCGTTGCTTATTCATACCACTATGTCAAGATTAGTTTAGATAGGCAGGACTTAACCTGTTTTGCTTGATTAGTGTCGTTCTTGAGTCGGCAATCGATTTGTTAAAGGGATAATTTCTTCGGTTGAAGAGCTGGCTACCCATCCTGATCGGGGGCGAATTGTGCCTGAGTTTAACAGCCCCCAGGCAAGAGAGCTAATCCATCCTCCGTTTCGGGTTGTTTATCGTCGCAACAAAAAGAAAGTCAGCGTTGTTCGAGTGTGGCGGAGTGAACGGTTAATGCGATTGCCATAGTGGGGTCTCGTCTTCTTGAATAGGACTTTGATGATGAATCTACACCGATCGAAAAAGAGGATGTCAAGACTATCGACCAGATTAACGGTGAGAACTCTTTCGGATGGAAACCAACCCCGATTGAACAGGAAGATACCAGGGTCATTATATCAGGTCAGTGAATAGACCGCTTTAAACAGTAGCCTCTAGAAAAGTTTATGTGGTTCGATAACCTGCAAAATCTTCCCAACAGAGGCTGTAGCTGACGCTTCTCCCGCCACCTGGATTGGTACGAAGAATGCCTTTTTCAACCAGTGCCGCCAACTCTCTTTGAGCCGTCGCTCGACTGACATGTGCCATGCTGGCGTACTTGCGATTTGTCATTCCTCCCTCGAAGCCTTCAGGACCGACTTCAAGCAGGCGGTTGATGACTTTGCGTTGTCGTTCACTGAGCTCTGTCTGGACATGGCGTTGCCAGAAACGGGATTTTTGCATGACATTGTTCAATAACTCGTTTGAGCGGAGAAAGGCTCTGGACATGCACTCCAGAAACCACAATATCCATTCGGTAAGGTCGCCGTCTCCCTTGTTGGTACGTTCGAGAACGGAGTAATAGTCCTTCCTGTCTGCCATGATTTGGGAAGAGAGGCTGTAATAGCGAGTTGCAAGGGCTTCATCCTGGGCCAAAGCCATCTCGGTCAAAGTACGGGCGATCCTGCCGTTGCCATCCTCAAAGGGGTGGATCGCAACAAACCACAGGTGAGACACTGCCGCCCGCAGCAGTCCATCCATATTCTGACGGCTTTCTCCCCACCAACAAAGATAATGGTTCATCTCGTTATCCAGCTGGTCGGCAGGAAGAGCCTCATAATGAGTTCTTTCCCGGCCAATGGGGCCGGATACAATACGCATCGGACCGTTGCGGTCGTCCCGCCAGGAGGCAATCTGAATCTTGTGAAGGCCGGAATATCCTGTTGGGAAAAGAGCTGCATGCCAACCGAACAGCCTCTCAGTGGTCAGCTCTTTTTCAAAGTTCAACGTCGCATCCAGCAAGATCTCAACAACGCCATCGGCGTGCTGATCCCTGACGGCTGGCATGCCTGCTGTTGGCAGACCGAGTCTCCGGGCAACCGATGATCGGACAGCATGAGGATCAAGTCGTTCCCCTTCAATCTCGGATGTTTTCAGAGCTTCTTCAATGAGGACTTCGGCTCTGGCTTGCTGCCTGACTTCAAAACCAAGTTCTCTCATTTGTGCCAGCAGTTCCCCCTGTTGGAAATGGCAACGTCCCAAAGCTTTCATAAGGGCCGCATCATCCCAACGGAATTTTGGCCATGAAGGCTTCTGCCAGATGTACCGTCTGTTTTGAGTCATTTATAACCCCTATACGCCTCATATATTGAGTCGATTATAGGCATTAAACGACTCATATGCAAGTGTTCCACAATCTATGTCTGATTTTTATCTAACAGGGATGGACAGGATATGCAGGATGGTTAAACTTCAAAAATGATAGAATTATCTCTTTGTGCCTTCTTTGTTTGCGAGTCTGTAATTTATGAGTCATGAATCATTACTCGGGGCGATTCTTCTTGCCCTGGATATTTTCCTGCAGATCGCATTTGTCGTCAGAGTCTTGTTGCGACCTCACCGTGAGCCGGCATCACGGATCGCTTGGGTCGTGGTCATCGTTGCGGTGCCGCTGCTGGGCATCCTGGCCTATCTGCTCTTTGGCGAAACCTGCATCGGCCGCCGCCGCGTGGAGCGATTGCGTGAGAGCATTGCCCGGCTACCGGCTTGGGCGGACACTGCTGCCGCGAACATGGTGCCGTTGCAGGATGATATGTCGCAACGCTATCTGCATCTGTTTCAAGCGGGGAAAACAGTCAACGGCTTTGATCACGTGGGCGGCAACCGGGCGTACTTACTGCCTGATTCAAATGCGGCGATTGACTCCATTGTGGCCGATATCGATGCCGCTCAAGAAAACGTTCACCTCTTATTTTACATCTGGTTGCAGGATAACAATGGCTGCAAGGTGGTCGAGGCACTCAAACGGGCTGCGGCACGCGGTGTGACCTGCCGGGCCATGGCGGATTGTCTGGGCTCACGCAGCATGGTCAATTCGAAGCACTGGCAGGCGATGCACGAGGCAGGTGTCCTCCTTGCCAGGGCCCTGCCAATTGGCAACCCTCTGTTGCGTCCTTTGAAGGGCCGTATCGACCTGCGTAATCACCGTAAGATAGTCGTCATCGACAATCACATCACCTATTGCGGCAGCCAGAACTGCGCTGATCCTGAGTTTCGTGTCAAGGCCAAGTATGCTCCCTGGGTGGATGTGATGATACGCTTCGAAGGGCCGATCGCTCATCAGAATCAATACCTCTTTGCCAGCGACTGGATGGCTGAAACGGATGAAGATATCAGCGCTCTGCTTAGTGAGCCCATATCGTCGACTCAGACCGGATTCCCGGCACAGGTGATCGGAACCGGGCCAACCGTTCGTTACTCAGCCATGCCTGAAATGTTCGAGACCTTGATATACGCCGCCCGTAGCGAACTGGTTATCACGACGCCTTACTACGTTCCTGATGAATCGATGCAGGCGGCACTCTGTTCGAGTGCCCGCCGCGGCGTCGATACGATCATCATCTTCCCGGCAAAGAACGACTCCTGGATTGTCGGTGCGGCAAGTCACAGCTATTACGCTGATCTGCTCGCTGCCGGAGTCCGCATCTTCGAATACGAGGGCGGCTTGCTGCATACCAAGTCTCTTACCATTGACGGTGAGGTCACCCTGATCGGTTCGGCAAATATGGACCGGCGCAGCTTCGAGCTTAATTACGAGAACAATATTTTGTTCTACGACCAGGCGCTGACCGGAGACATGCGCCAGCGGCAGGACGACTATCTTGCCAGTTCCAGTCCGGTGACCATCGAGATGGTGGAGAGCTGGAGCTGGCAGCGCCGGCTTTGCAATAACGCTATCGCCATGTTTGGGCCTGTCTTGTAGACTCCTGTTCCGATTGCTTCTTGTCGACAATATCGGAAAACACAGAGTAACTCTTCAGCGCAATCGGAGTTATTTACAATAATGTCTGTCATCCCCGAATGATTCTATCGGGGATCCATGCTTTAAGGTCTGGATTCCCGATTACACCCTCGGGAATGACAGTGTTTTGTATTACTGAACAGTTACGGAATATTTAATAGTAATCAGGTGATGCAATGGCTGTAGTGTCGACTATGCTTGATAAGCATGATTACCATTATAATGGTCGTTAGATAGTGTAATGACTATTTTTATAGTCGTTATTGAGGTTTTCGCTGATGCGCTGAGGTCGTAAAGGCGGTCCTTGTTTGAGTTCTGCTGGGAAAGGCTGAAAGATTCCAAATAGATGGTAGAATTTGTGAGCGGACGAGTTATCATTCTCCGAAGAAGAGACTATTCATAAACTAATAAGGAGAAACTGCTATGGCAAAGGAAAAGATTAAAAAAATGTCGGGAATATTCGCCTCTGTTTTCGCCCATGCGGGGCATATCTCTAAAGAGGACGCGAAAGAGATCAGCGGCCTGGATGACCAGGCTTTTGAGGAAGCCTATTCGGAGGCCTCCAGCATTGCGGACAAATTCATGGATGCCGAAGGTCAGAAGATGGATAAGTTTATTGAGCATTTCGGCGCAAAGATGGAGGAGTACATGAAGGGCTATGGTGGTAAGCTGTTAAAGTAGGCTGCCCAGTGAAATAGGCCCATGTTCAACGAGATTCTAAACGAAAAAAGCCCTCCAAATGGAGGGCTTTTTTGCGTCTGAAATTCAGAATTCGTAATAATTCTTAAAACTCGTGGAGCAAGCAGTTTGGTGTCGGCATGCTGAATTCTTAAAAAAGTTTATTACCTGATATACTCACTTAATGTTGACGTTCCTTCATTTAGTAAATTAATAAACCTGTTTTTGAGAGGCACACATGGAAGAGATTTCTGCGTTCACAAAGATCCTCGAGCTTCTCCGTGTTCAACCGGTCCTTACTCTGTTCCTGATTATCGGGGTGGGATATCTGATCGGAGGCATACGTCTCGGTAGCTTTTCCCTGGGGCCTGTCGCAGGGGTTCTCTTTGCCGGACTTTTTCTCGGGCATTTCGGTTTTAATATGGATGCTGGCGCTCAATCCGTAGGCTTCGCGCTGTTTATTTTCTCGGTTGGTTATCAGGCCGGACCGAGATTTTTCGATGTCTTGAGAACTGACGGGCTTAAATATTTCTTGCTCGCCCTGGTCGTTGCCGTAACAGGTTTTTCTGTCGCTGTCGTCGCTTCTCAATTATTGACACTCTCTCCTGGCACTTCTGCTGGATTGTTGTCTGGTGGTTTAACTAGTTCACCAACGCTTGCCGCCGCACAGGAAGCGCTTCGCAGTGGACAAGTCAAGCCGCCTGCCGGGATTTCAGCTGATGAGATGATCGGCAATGTGGCAACCGGTTATGCTATCACCTATATCTTCGGGTTGGCTGGCTTGATCGCAATTATAAAGTTGTTGCCGCAAGTGCTTGGTATAGACCTGGAAAAGGAAGCGAAAGCGCTCGAAACTCAAGATGAGAGCGGAGCCGCATCACAACAGGCAAATGTTTCCGCACGCATCTATAAAGTTACCAATGAAGAGATGACAAAAATTCCGGGCAAACAACTGCGCGAGCAATACTGGGACAAGACCTCAGTCGTAAGACTGAGAAGAGATGGTGAGATTGTTAAACCGGATCCATCAGGATTCCTTCGGCTGGGGGATGAACTGCTAATTCTTGCGCCAGTGAGCTTTTTCACAGAAACGGTTGCCAAGTTTGGTGAAGAGATCACACCTGAGATAGGCACGGCACAATTTACAGAGGCAGCACAAATTGTGGTGATCAATAAACAGGCCGTAGGGAAATCTCTCGAAGAATTGGATGTTGCGCGAAAGTTCGGTGTGTTGCTGACGCGTGTTTCACGGATGCGTATGGAAATTCCCCGCACTGCCGATTTTAAACTACGCAAGGGCGATCTCCTGACTGTCGTGGGGCCCAATGAAAACGTCGACTTGCTTGGCGAAGAGTTCGGTTACGTTGAACGGGAAATTGCTGAAACGGACATGGTCACCTTTGCCTTTGGTATTGCTTTTGGTGTGGTGATTGGTTTGTTCGCTGTCAATGTGGGGCAACTGTCGATCGGACTTGGCTCTGCGGGCGGCTTGCTCTCCTCGGGCCTGGCCATTGGCTATTTGCGCAGTATCCATCCTACTTTTGGTCGTTTGCCCGATGCCGCGCGCTGGATATTGATGGAATTTGGACTGCTGTTATTTATGGCCGGCGTCGGACTGCGAGCCGGCGGTAACATCATCGAAACCTTTGCGGCCGCGGGACCCACTTTGGTGCTGGCAGGCATCTGCGTCACGATGATCCCTATTTTTGTCGGATATTTCTTTGGTCGGAAAGTTCTGAAAATCCATCCGGTCCTTTTGCTCGGCGGGATTACCGGGTCAATGACCAGCGGCGCATCTCTGAGCGTGGTGACCAAAGCTGCGAATAGTTCTGTGCCATCGCTGGGTTATACCGGAGCTTATGCTTTTGCCAATGTTCTGTTGACAGTTGCCGGCAGTATTATCTTGTATTTCTAACGGGGTTGGGGACATCCATGATGCTCAACATTGCCCTCAACAAAGTTTTGAATTTATTCCAGCCAACCATCTACTACTAAAAGAGGATGGTCCCTGTTTATTGAATTGGTGATTCTTTAGAAACTTCTTGCAAAACTGTCTTTTTGATCATAGTATGTCGTTATATTGTCTACATACTATGACCAAAAAGGCACTTTTATGGGTGTTCCTGAGTCTTTACGCAAAGCGATCCCTTGGGAAGAATTTGATTACCAGGCATTACTGGATGCCCTGCAGGATTATGCACATCCAAGAGATAAAATCTCTGACCTACTTAGAAAGGATGTCATCGTACGAGTCAAAAAGGGCCTGTACATCTTTGGTGATTCCTACCGCAAACAACCCTACTCGAGAGAAATCCTGGCCAACCTGATCTACGGCCCTTCGTGCGTCTCTCTTGAGTATGCCCTGCATAACCACGGCTTAATTCCAGAGCGCTCAGTCGCGCTCACCTCTGTAACAACGAAGCGCCCAAAGAAATTTGAAACACCTGTTGGTTCGTTTTTCTATAAAAACGTCCCGGAGGCAGGGTTCCATGTTGGCCTGCAACGTGTCGAGATGGAAAACGGGCGCGCATTCCTCATGGCTGGCCCGGAAAAGGCTCTCGCCGACAAATTCCGGAGTGATCGCGGGCTCAAGATTCGATCCCAAAAGGAGAGCCTGGATTACCTGGTCAATTCTCTCCGGATTGAAGAAAGCGATTTGGCGAACCTGGATGCGGGCTTGCTGGAGAAGATAGCGAAAGCCTACGGCTCAAAAAGAATTCATTTTTTGTCCGGCATGGTCCGACGACTAAAGAGACGAGAGACCTAAAAATGCAAGAAGCTATTGCCCAGATGCTCACCAAATACGAGTGCAAGAGCGCCGACGATTATGTCCATGCTCTCAGGGAGATTTTACAGGAGATTGCCCTGCTCGGTCTTTGGCGCAGCAAGTTCTTCGAGAAAGCAGCGTTTTATGGGGGCACAGCGTTGCGGACTCTGTATGGCCTTGATCGCTTTTCAGAAGATCTCGACTTTTCCTTGCTGGAACCAATGGCGGACTTCGAACTGAAGCGTTATAGCGACGCCCTGGAAAAGGAGCTGGTCGCGTTCGGGTTTGAAGTCAGCGTTGAGGTGAAAAACAAATCTGTCGAAACCGCTGTTCAGTCAGCGTTTCTTAAAGGAAACACTGCAAACCAGCTCCTGGTGATTCAAGCCGGAGAGGAGATCGTCCGTCAGATTCCACCTGGCCAAATTGTCAGGATCAAACTGGAGATCGATACTGATCCGCCGGGAGGTTTTGCAACAGAGAATAAGTATCTCTTGCAGCCAATTCCTTTCAGTGTGCGCTCCTATACACTTCCGAACCTGTTTGCAGGGAAAATGCATGCTCTGCTTTGTCGACGTTGGAAGAACCGCGTCAAGGGCGGGATTGGTATGATCTGGTCTGGTATTGTACGCACCATCCGGAAATCCATCTTTCGCATTTGGAAGAACGTATGAGGCAAAGTGGGCATTGGGAGTCAGAAGGCCCGCTGGATGTCGTCTCTTTCAATGACTTGCTCCTACAAGCCATCGAGAACCTTGATGTCGACCAGGCAAGAGAAGAGGTCTTGCCATTCGTTCGCGAGCCGGCTGCCCTGGATGTCTGGTCTCGAGATTTTTTTACAGAGGTCATGAAAAGAGTCCAACTCGTCTAGCTTGCGTCATAAAGGAGTGTGTCGTTTCATGGTATATATGAATTGAGTACAATAGCCCATTTTGAAGTCTCCCTCAGCTCCCGAACGCAGCCGAAGCGACCCGTCGTGCAGAACTTAG
>PVMK01128498.1_pt1 | contig 19764 bp, 24 predicted proteins | sample 1853481 | NCBI WGS metagenome assembly PVMK01 (sample SAMN08533507, study PRJNA380276) | Marine sediment metagenome, whole genome shotgun sequencing project. | reverse complement strand
ACTTATCCCCCAGGCAAAAATATCCTTTCCCCACTCCCTGAAAAAATATTCGATTCCATAAATTTTCAGCTGCTTGCCGGCTGGATAAGTTGTACTTCCTTCTAAAACCACAGGCCACTCTTTCTCTTTGTACTATCGTTTGCTGCCGCTTCTCTCTTCTGGGGTGAGCCTGAGGTCATTGTCGATGCCTCGCGGTACTTTACCCAGGCCAAACAGCTGAAAGTTTATGGAATCGAATACTTTTTCAGGGAGTGGGGAAAGGATATTTTTGCCTTTACTTATATGCCCGTGGTGCCATTTTTCTATGGCCTTATATTCAAACTGTTCGGCGAACATAGGATTTTTATCCAGCTTGCCACCACCCTTTGTTTTGCCGGCACCGTAGTGTTGACCTATCAGCTCGGCAAAACTCTCTGGGATGAAGATATCGGTTTTTATGGCGGCTTGCTGCTGCTGGGAATCCCTTACCTGTACACCCAGATACCGCTGATGCTGGTTGATGTGGTAACCATGTTTTTTCTTGTTTTGTCAATGGTTCTGGTCAGCCATGCTTTAAAAAAGGGCGGTTTTTGGTGGGCAGCCGGGGCGGGCCTGTCGTTGTTCTTTGTTTTTGGAGCCAAATATTCCACCTGGTTGCTGCTATCCGTGATCCCCATAATTTTTGTCTGTTTCTTTTTCAGGGACCCCCTTCGTACAACGAGAAGAGCAGTTATTGTTGTCCTGGTTGCTGCTGTCCTCTGCAGCCTGTTTTTTGTTTATTTTCAGGAGGTAATGCTGGAACAGATTCACTTCCTGTTCGTTTACCAGAAGCCGGGACTGAAGAGCTGGGGAGAAAGCTATGTTTCAACCTTTTTATTTCAGGTGCACCCTTTTATTACTGGGGCCGTACTCTTTTCAGCACTGGTTGCCATTAGTAAAAAAGACTGGAAATACCTGATTATCAGCTACCTGGTGCTTCTTCTTCTTTTTATGCAGATAAAAAGGATACGCTATACGCTGCCGGTTTTTCCCCTGCTGGCCCTGCTGGCCTCCTATGGACTGCAGGACATACAAAACCCGAAGCTTGTAAAGCACCTGGTGTTTTCAATTGTCGCCACCTCGCTTGCCATAGCCCTGTTTGCCTATCTGCCTTTTTTGAAAACCCTGGGGGTGGCCAACCTGCAGGCGGCCGGCAAATATTTAGATGGGATAGCAGCAGAAAAGGTTGAGGTGGTAACCGTTGTCCAGGACACCCCGGTGCTGAACCCTGCCATATCAGTGCCGATTCTGGATATATATACTGAAAAAAAGCTTGCTTTTCGAGGCAGGGTAGCATCGGCGCAGGAACTGGAAAAGGCCGGGAAATCGCCCCTGCGGTTCACCTGGGATTACCCAATGCCGGCGTACTATTTGTTTGAAGATGGCCAGGGGGTGCAACCGGGAGGTTTGGTAATTGTTGCAGATGGGCCGGATTTTCCTCAGGATCCGGATTTGCAGAAAAAAATTGCCGGGTTTTCCAAAAGCAAACCTTTCAACAAACCTCCGGTGTTTTTCAGCACCAGACGTATGTGACCATATACCACAAATGACCGGTGCCCCAATCAGGCAGATTCAAAAGAAAAAGTATTCTTTGTCGTGAATATTTCTTCTATTGCAGGCATATAGGGTTTCAGGGACCGTGAACCTTTTTTCTTGACATTTGTCATATGACAAATTATACAGTCGATTTTAAAAAATGAGTGAGGGTTCATTTTTTTTGTTGCCGGAAAATTGCTCGTAACTTAGTATAAGAGGAATTTGGGCGGGTAGTGTTTCGGTGGTTTTTTTATCAACAGATACTTTTGTAAGCAGGTTATTCATTGTTTTATGATTTAACCAGAGGGGGGAAAGTATGGAAGAACAAGCGAAAAAGAATATACGCAAGGCATACATAGTAATAGGGGTGCATCTCCTGATTAGTGTTCTGTATGCAACTGCAAATACAAACTATATGTATTTGAATGTGTATATCTGGTTTGGGATCGCTTACGGCATGATGCTGCAGTATGGCAGATTCTGTTTTGCATCAGCCTCACGTGACCTCTTTGCGGCCGGTGTTCCCAGGATGGCGGTCGGGATTCTCATTGCCCTGATTTTTTTCAGCTTAATTCAAGCCTTGCTGATGGCCACTAATATGAGCACCTTCCACCCGGCACCGGCAGGGATACACACCCTGATCGCCGGGCTCATATTCGGGGTGGGCATGGTGCTGGCCGGTGGTTGTGCCTCCGGTTCGCTGTATAAAATCGGTGAAGGCAACGGCACCTCCATTCTGTCCATCATGGGCATTTCTTTCGGCCAGGCAATTTTTGTAACCGCAGGCGGACCATTCACCAAGCTGGTGCCGCAGGCCTGGGTTCAGTCTTCCATGTCCAAGACCTGGCTGCCGCGCGAAAACGTCAACTCCTGGTTTGATTACTACATGACAGGTTATATTTTTGACCTTGATACAATCCAGCTGTCCCATACAAAATTGTTTTCAGGCCTGCCGGGCGCCTGGAAGTACTTTATCGGTGACGCACTTGTCAACGCCATTATTCCGGCGATTCTTCTGATCGTGGTCATCTATTATTTCTATATGAAAAAGGGCTTTATCAAGAAACGTAAAAAACATAATAAGAAAAATCCTGATGACCAAATTTCATTATCAGGTCTGGGTGTTCATCTGACCGGCATCAAGACTATGCTCCTGGCTTCCAAGCGTACCACCATGATGGGTGTGCTGATCGGCTTTACCGCCGGCTGGCACATCTTTGTCATGAAGGGCATGCAGCTGCGCTTCAATGTCACCAACTTCGGGCAGTTGCTGACCCAAATGGGCCATGGCTCGGATACAGGAATATTTGGTAACGTTTTTGATCCGGGCTATTGGTATATTACCACCCAGGAGGCGCAGTTCGCCGGTTGGCTTATGGAAAAAGTCGGCTTTGATATGCGCCATAACGTCTTCTTCGGCGTGGTCAACGGGTTGCCGGAATTGTGGCGCAATCCGGCCCTCTGGATGTCCATAGGTATTATTTTCGGCGCCATGATACTCGCTTTGATCAGCAACGAGTTCAAGTTCAAGGCGCCCAGGGGCGAGCTCATCGTCTGGGGTCTTCTGGGCGGTCTCATGATGGGTGTTGGATCCCGTCCCGGCCTCGGGTGCAACATCGGCGCCTTTTTTATCCGGTCTGCCGGCGGTGATCCGGGCGGCTGGCTGTTTGGTCTTGGCATGGTTACAGGTGCTTACTTTGGTGTCAGATTCTTTAACTGGTGGACAGAGAGGAAGATGGCAAAAGAGATGGCTGACTTTTAAATAAGGTTTAAATATTAGAACTAACTGAAACAAATTTGGAGGAAAATCAAAATGGCTGAAATGAAATTTAATAAAACTGGTGATGGTACCTATGAGTTGGATGTTTGCGGATTTGTTTGCCCCCATCCTCAGCTGTACTGCAAGAAATCACTGGAAAAAATGGAAGAGGGCGACACCTTAAAGTTTATCTTTGATAATGCTTCATCAGGTGAGACCATTATCCAGATGTGCGACCAGGCCGGCCACGAGATTCTTGAGCAGACAAAAGATAGCGGCAAAATAATCTTTATGATTGAAAAGGGCTAAGGCTTTTTCCGCTTAAACCTTTGCCGAGCATTGAAGAAGACTTTTAAGGAGATCACACATGAATAAGCCTCTGGCTATTATTATAGTTATTGTGGTTGGGATGTTAGGGTTTCTGACCCTCTATAGTGTCCGTCATGGAATGCAGGATAATGTCGGCGGACATGGTGGCGGTGATCCCGGCGCCTATACTCCTGCAGCTGAGTCATCCGGTGGCTATGGCACTCCTGCTTCGTCATCAGGTGGTTACGGTGCTCCTGCCGCCGGCGGCTATGGCGCTCCTCCAGCAAGCGGCGGCTATGGTGCCCCACCACCCAGTTCTGGTGGTTATGGCGCTCCTCCGCCACGCAGCGGTGGTTACGGTGCTCCACCACCCAGTTCTGGCGGTTATGGCGCTCCCCCGCCACGCAGCGGTGGTTACGGTGCCCCACCACCCAGTTCTGGCGGTTATGGTGCTCCCCCACCACGTAGTGGCGGTTATGGTGCTCCTCCGCCATCCGGTGGTTATGGCGCTCCTCCCCGCAGGTAATAAATGGTCATCGGGGACATTTGGCAACAGTGAAGTCGATTCTCGTTAACCAAATAACAGGGGAATAGAATGAATAAAATACTCATTGCGGTAGACGATACAAAAAGTTCGAAAGAAATTTTTTCAAAGTGTACGCATATCTGCAAATGCATGGCGCCTGAAGTTATAATTCTGCTGTATGTTGAGAAATTTGGTGGCCGGTCGCTCATGAATGAGATGCTTGGTGATGCAGAACTTGGCACCTTGCAGGAGGTCCTTGAAGGCACAGAATACAAGGAAGCCATGGACCAAAAGGCAGAGAAAATTTTGAGTTTTTACAAGAATGCCCTTCAGGAGAAGTCTCCGGTTCCCAATGTACAGACCATGGTTAAGGGAGGGATCCCGGCTGAGGTAATCGTGCAGACAGCTAAAGATGAGGATGCCAGCATGATCATTATCGGTTCCCGCGGCAAGCGGGTATCACACCTCTTTATGGGTAGTGTCAGCCGTGAGGTTGCCAATACCGCCGACCGCCCGGTGATGATAGTGAAATAATTCTATACGTTAAAAAGTAAGTACCGGCAATCTGCTTTGTCGGTTATACTTACAAACAACCGAATACCAGAAGAACCACTTGTAATGGGTGGCTCTTCTGGTATTTTTGTTTGATGGGAAATTAACGGCAGCAAAAAACCTGAATCCGTGATGGAAAATTGCTTGCCGCCGACCCCGCACGGATTCAGGACAATTTAAAATAGCAACAACATGAAATGTGCACTCATCATACCGGCCTGGGCGCCGGAGGATATTTTTTCCTCAAAGACCGCAGGCTCACAGATCAACTACTGGCAGCCCCTCGGTACATTGTATGTTGCTGCCGCCCTTATGCAGGCCGGCCATGAGGTGAAGTTTTATAATGGCGCCTTCATGACCCACACTGAGATAATGCTCCAGCTGGAAGCATTTCAGCCGCAATTTGTCGGGCTGTACTCAACAACCTTTGGCTGGGACAAGGCCAAGAAAACAGCAGCAGCAATCAGACAAAAGATAGCAGATGTCTTTCTTGCGGTCGGCGGGCCATATCCGGTGGCATTGCAGGAAAAATGTCTGGAGGACTGCCCGGAGTTTGATGCTGTAGTAACCGGCGAAGGCGAAATCACCGTGGTCGAGATGCTTGAGCGGCTATCAGGCAATAAGAGCCTGGAGGGTGTTGAAGGAGTTGCCTTTCGGGTCGGCAAAGAAATAAAGAAAAACCCGCCAAGGCCGTTGATTACCGATCTTGATGCTTTGCCCTTCCCAGCCCGGGAGCTGCTCGGCGAGGCGGCGAAATATATCCCGCCGCCGGCGACCTACAAAAGGAAACCGGTGGCGGTTATCATGACGGCCAGGGGGTGCAACCGAAAATGCCTTTACTGTTTCCAGATCGATAAGTATCGAAAAAGCGGTATCCGGTTCCGCTCCGTTGAAAATGTCATGGCGGAAATAGAACTTGTCCTGTCACAGGGTTACCGGGAAATAAAGTTCATTGATGATACGCTGGCCGGCGATTACAACAGGGCCATGACAATTGCCAGGGAGATAAAGAAGCGCGGCTTCGACTTTAGCTGGTTTGCTTCAGCCGTAGTCAACCAGGTGGATAAGCCCCTGCTGAAAGCCTTTAAGGAAGCAGGCTGCTGGGCTATACTGTTTGGCGCCGAAAGCGGTGTACAGAAGAACCTCAATGCGATTCGCAAGGGCATCACGCCGGCCCAGATAAAAAAGGCGGTAAAGGCTGCCAAGGAAGTCGGCCTGACAGTCTATACGCCCTTTCTGTTCGGCATCCCCGGGCAGACTTACGCGGACGGCCTGAAAACCATCGAGTTCGCCTTGGAGCTGGACCCGGACATTGCCAACTTTCATGCCATCACCCCTTTCCCGGGGACAGAACTGTATGATAACATTGAGAAATACGGCACCATGTCCGAGGACCTGACAGACTATACCTACCAGGGGGCCGCCTTTGTACCCTTTACCATGACCAGGGATGAGATCGCCGAACTCCGGCAACTGGCCCTGAAAAAGTTTTATTCCCGTCCCAAATTTCTCTGGCGCAGGTTACTGGCGCTTCGCAGCCTTAATGATCTCATGGCTGCATGGCAGGGCATCAAGAGCCTGTTCTGGCTGCAGACCGAGAAGAATCTTTTGCATCGCCGAAAATAGCAATCACCAGAATCCTAGGAGCCTGTCGGAGAATTATAATTGCAGGTATTCTTTCAAAAGCGCTGGGTACATGGCAGGATTAAAAAGAATATTGGTCATGAAATAACACTCATGGGTGCAGCAGCAGCCCTTGTTTTCAATCATCGCCAGGATATTCTTAGACCGGTCTGTGTTTAATATTTTCAGGGCATTGTAATCAAAGTCCCTGATATTGGCGAACCTCATCTTTTCAGAAAAATCTTCACATGGATACAGGTCGCCGTTTTCTGTTAAAACAAGGTTCAGCCTGCCGGCATAACAAGGTGTATGCCTTATGTTGGACTGGGCCGTCTCATAGATGAGGCGACGCTGCAAAATATCCTGGGCCGCCTTGAGCTTCGCACCTTTGAAGCGATAGGTTGAGGCAATCTTTTTTTTCAGATTAGACTCCAGCTTCTCTATTACTTTCTTATATTTTTGCAGATCAACCTTTTTAAGGTCTTCCTGGGATACTTCACCCCGGATCAGGGAAACGGTGTGGGTTTTGACCTGTTCCATAGTGCTTACCAGGTCAATGGTCTCTTCCACGTAATCCTGATTAGCCTGGCAAAAGACGGTATTGATGCCCAGTTCAAAGTTTGCATACCGGTCAAGCAGCCTGCCAAGAGTTTTGCAGGTTTTTAAAGTCTTTTGATAGCCGCCCTTGACGCCGCGCATTGTATCATGCACATGCTCCGGGCCGTCCAGGGAGAGCTTAACGGCTATAGTGCTTTGGGGGCATTCCTTGAGAATGGCCTCCACCCTCTCATAAATGATCTCTGTCAGCAACCCGTTGGTGGGCAGCAAAATGATAGCTGGCTTGTTGTTCTTATAGAATATCCTGGTAATTTCCACCAGGTCGGAACGCAAGAAGATCTCACCGCCCGAAAAAGCCAACCACAGGAGCTTGCCAAAATTTTGTGAGATTTTCTGGATTTCTGATACTGATAATTCATCGCTGCCCGAATTGTTCTCCCCATGTGATACGTAAAAACAAAAAGGACAGCGGGCGTTGCATCTTTTCGTCAAAAAGAAGGTGAGATGTATGGGACGTCTCTTCCAAACGATTGAATCTAGATGACGAAAGGGCGAATAGGTCATAGGGCAGAGCCGGAAAGATGGTTGATCAGACCGTTTAAGGCACCCAGGCCAACGGCAAGCGGATACAGCAACATATAATATAGCACTGCCAAAACAGTAAAGCCAAGACCTTTGGTTTTGTAGAAAGCCTGTATCAGGCTCCGGTTCAGCAGCAGGTTTGCCGCCAGGAGTAAAAGTATCGGCACGGCAAGAGAAACAACCCCAAAGGCGAAGGCGCCGAGCAGCAGGAGCAGGCTGAGAAAACATGATATCACATTGAATTTCAGCCCCTGCGAAGCTGTGCCTGAGTCGCTCAGCAGATCTTTGTTGGCAATGGAGTACCGGGTCCAGTATTTTGATTTTTTAAAACCGTTTTTAAGGGATTTTAACAGGTTGAAGTTGAAAATGTGCTGTACCAAAATGGCGGCGTCCATGAGCAGCCGGTAACCCTTTTCTTTCAGGCGGTGGCTGAATTCCACATCCTCCAGGATGGGCATGAAGTGTTCATCAAAGCCGCCGATTGTTTTAAACAGGTCGGCTGAGATCACCATGGCGTGGGTGGCAATATAATCCGGTTTTTGTAGGTTTTTTGTTTCTGCGCAGTGGATAAAAACAGACTGAAAAATAGAGAAGAAACGTAGGTCAAAGGGCATCAGGGTATAGGTGCCGCCAATGACAACATCAGGACCGGTTTGTTGATACGCTGCCGCAACGATCGACAGGGTGTCAGGCTGAACGAGGCAGTCTGCATCGATGAAAAAGAGAACGTCCCCGTTGCTGTTTTTTGCCCCGGTGTTCCTGGCCTTCGAAGCGCCGCTGTGCTCTGGCAACCTCAGGAGCCTGCAAGGGTGCTGTTCTATTATAGAGAGGGACCTGTCGGCCGAACAGTCGTCAACAACAATTACTTCAAAAGAGTTATAACTGGAGCCATAGACAGCCTTAAGGCAGTGTCCGATGGTCTTTTCGCCGTTGTGGTTAGGAACAATAACGGAGATGAGGGGGTTCAAAGAAAACCTCGAGCAAAAACAAGGGCTATAAATAAAAAAGAGGCCCCCGCAGAGGCCTCTTTTTTAAAAATTGCTCATTAAGATTACCACCAGCAGATGGTCTGGTCTGCTGCCATGACCTTATCTACCAGGGCATCATAATCAGGACTATCTACATTAAGATCAAAGCTGTCGCTTTCTCTTCCTTCAGAGACGATTTCTACCAGTTTTTTTGTGTCTTCTGAAGGCGCTGAACGATATACATGTAAAATCTGCATAATTATTATCTCCTTCGTGTCTAACGTGAATCTTTAGTTGCCGTATGGAACGATAACGTCTATCTCTCTGAGCTTCTGTCCAATCTCTTCCAGCGTGATAGCAGTTAAGCCGTTGGTGTCGACATTGGCCTGCTCGGTTGTATAGGCCTCTCCTTCCATATCACGGATCCACTCAAGATTTTCAGCGTTGTAGTCATCAAACTTGGCCAACGCATGATTCATGACCACAGCATATGAATAGTGGTTGGCAACGGAAAGCCCCAGGGTGGAGCGCAGGGCATCCAAGGTGTTTTTTTCGTCATCGCTTTTATCTAATAAAAACATTACTTTTTTGGGCATGGTTTATTCCCCCTTACAGAGTCATGTATTTTTCGCAGTCATCAATGATATATCCGTGCTTGGCCTGGGTTGACATTTCCTTTTCGGTGAGACCTTCGGGAATGTCATTTTCAGGGTCGAATCCCATTTTTTTGTAGCTGTCCGCACAGATGGCCACCTCTGCGATCTTGCAAAGTTCAGGAAACTGTGGATCCTTTGCAAGCAGCGTTCCCTTCCATGTGAAGAAAACTTGGACATCTACTCCTTTTGCCTTAGCTGCCTTGGTAATCCCCATGACATGCGCCATGTTCTTGGGGCTCGTTACAAAAATACCTAATTTTGCCATGTCTGCCTCCTAATAAAGAAATTGCGTTGCATTATTAAATATTCATGCAACGGTTAATGTTTATTGTTGCGTTATCCCTTTTTGATATAAAATTTAAAATAACCGCCTTCTTCTTTAACTCCCAGGTATGTGTGGCCGACCCGCTCACACCAACCAGGAAGATCAATTTTTGAACCTTCGTCGGTTCCGAGTATTTCCAATACCTGACCTGGTTCAAGTGCATCAATAGCTTTTTTGGACTTCAGCAAAGGCATGGGACAAACCAGCCCTTTAGCATCCAGTGTTTTGTCGACCTTAATGGTATCAAGATCCAATAACCGCCTCGCTGCTTTATATTATAAGTGAAGTTGCCTGTTTCCCCCCAAAAGACAAGCTTTGGTGGGCCAGCAATTTTCAATATATAAAAAATGAACGCCTTAACGTATTATGTCTTAATAAGTCGTTCACCTGTTTGCCCGAAACAGTATTTTGGTAGTGATACCATAATCGAAAAAGAAAACCCATAAAAAATGAATTATGACTCATTTTTTTACTCACTCAATACTGTTTTGTCAAGACCCTGAACCAATAGGGGTTTTTTCCTTGCAGAGAAAGGCAAAAACATGCACTTTAAGGGGACCTTGAATCTGGGGTACATCCAACCGCTCACGGATTCAGGGTGACCCCAAAAGGCAAAAAGGTGATGGCATGGGTGCAGACACAAGACAGACATTGCGTAAACAGGTTCTTGGCAAAAGAGATCAGTTGGCAAATGATGAACGGCATGTAAAAAGCATGGCTATTACTGAAAAGGTGTGGAATCTGCCCGAAATGGGTGGTTGGCAAACCCTTTTCGTGTATGTCAATTTTCGCAGCGAGGTGGAGACTCTGGAATTAATACGGTGGTGCCTTGCACAAGGAAAAAGGGTGGCCGTGCCGCTGGTTGACAATACAAGAGCAGCCATGATTCCATTGCAGATTACAGACCCCGAGCAGGACCTGAAGCCGGGTTATTATGGCATACCGGAACCTGATCCCCGGAAGACGGCTCTGGTTGCGGGCCAGGAAATTGATGCTGTTATTTTGCCGGGCAGCGTCTTTGACACAGAAGGCGGACGGCTGGGCTACGGGGGGGGATATTATGACCGGTTCCTGGTAAATGATGCCCCGCAGGCCTGTCGCATCGGACTGGCTTTTGAACTGCAGGTCGTGGAGGCAGTACCCCTGGAGCCCCATGACCAGCGGTTGGATTATCTGGTTACAGAAAAAAGAATCATAACAACCACACCCTTAACAAAGGATATTCGGCATGCGTAAAACGGCAATTTTTCAGGATGGACTTTTTCTAGAGCATATACCAGATTTCAACCATGTTGAGTCACCTGACCGGTTGCGGGTTATTTATGAACAGCTGAAGCAACCGGAGATACAGAACAGGTTTGTTTTTCCTTCTATTGAGCCTGCTTCCCAGGAAGTATTGGCCTTGAATCATTCCATGGCCCATATCATGCGGGTGGCAGACACAGCCGGCAAGACCTTCAGCAGCCTGGATCCGGACACCCAGGCCTCGGCCCGATCCTATGATGCCGCTTGTCTGGCAGCTGGAGCCGTTGTTAAGGGGATTGAAATGATTAACGCAGGTGAAGTTGATAACGGTTTTGCCCTGGTGCGGCCGCCTGGCCACCATGCTGAGACCGACCGGGCAATGGGGTTCTGCCTTTTCAATAATATCGCCGTGGGCGCTCATTATGCGGTTGAACACCTCGGCCTGGAGCGTGTTTTTATCATAGACTGGGATCTGCACCACGGCAACGGCACCCAGCACAGCTTTTATGATTCCAGCCAGGTGCTGTATTTTTCCACACACTCCTATCCTTATTATCCCGGGTCGGGTGGCCTGAATGAAGTTGGAGTTGGTGACGGAGAGGGGTTATACAATCAATGTACCTTTGTCCGGCGGCCAGGATGACCGGGCCTTTGGTCGCATTTTCAGAGAGATCCTCGTGCCCAAAGCCAGGCAGTTTAACCCTGACATTATCTTAGTATCTGCCGGCTTTGATACCTTTTACGCTGACCCCTTGGGCACCATGGCCGTTACCGAACAGGGCTTCGCATATATGACCAGAGTGCTGGTTGACCTGGCCGGCGAGGTGTGTGACGGCCGTTTGCTGGTCGCTTTGGAAGGTGGCTATAACCTGCAGGGCTTACGTGATGGAGCCCTGGCGGTGCTGGCTGAATTGACCGGTGACCCGGGGTGCCCTGGCAAGGTTGACGACGAGGCCCTCAAGGCAATAGCCGACGCCGCTCCAGGGATGACGATCGTGGATGAGGTTAGAAGTATTGCAAAACGGTACTGGAATATGTAAATTAGCACAGCGAAACACGTTGTGGGATGCTGAAGGTAAAAAAAGTAACGAGTTAACACTCTGGTTTTCTCTTTGGATGGGGGGGGGAAGATGGTGAACAATGGAAAAGTGTTGGTGGTTGACGACAACCAGATAGTAAGGGAAACCATAAGCGCCACCCTGGAAATGTTCGGTCATGAGGTGGTTGCTGTTTCAGGGGGTCGGCAGGCCTTGGATGTCGTTCAGGGTGACTTTGATGTTATCATTCTGGATATTGATATGCCCGGCATGGACGGCTTTGAGACCCTGACAGCTTTAAACCGGTTGAGCCTTGAGATTCCGGTCCTTTTTTTGACCGGGGCCGGGTCCCTGGAAAATGCCGTCAAGGCAATAAACCTGGGCGCCTATGATTTTATTACGAAACCGGTTGAGGACCTGGACCTGTTTGACGCCAAGATCCGGCAGGCGGTTGAAAAAAGAATGTATGTATTAAAAGAACGGGCCTACAAGGCAAACCTTGAAAAGGAGGTTAAGGCCAAGACCAGGGAACTGGCGGAGAAAAACAAGCTGTTGACCGAATACAGCCGCAAACTGGAAAGCTCCACGGTGAACACTATTCTGACCCTGCTCACCGCCATGGAGGAGAAGGACGAATACACAGCCGGCCATACTGCGCGGGTAACCGAGTATGCCTTGATGATTGGCCGGGAACTGGAACTGTCAAACAACGACATGATCGTTCTTGAGCGTGCAGCACAGCTGCATGATATCGGTAAGCTGGTAATAGACAACAGTTCCATAGAAAAGGACGGGCCCCTCGACAAAGAGGAATGGAGTTGGCTGCGGAGACATCCCGATGTTGGTGGCAATATAGTCAAACCATTGGGTTTTCTGGAGCGTGAGGAGCAGATTATCAGGCACCACCATGAACGGATTGACGGCCGGGGGTATCCCTTCAGCCGCAGCGGTAAAGATCTGGACCTGTTAACCAGGATCGTCACGGTGGCGGACAGTTTTGATGCAATGACTTCAAGGCGGGCCTATAAAAAGAACATGAGTAAGCAGGAAGCGGTTGAAGAGTTGCGCCGCAGTGTCAATTCACAATTTGACCCGACGGTGGTGGAGGCTTTTATTACCACCCTGTCAAACAAGAGAGCATCGAACGAAAAGAGCTATCAGGCAACACTTCAATTACGCACCGAAGACGATCAGCAAATTCAATGAGGGATTTTCATGAAAATAAGCCCTGAAGAAGTAAAGCATGTGGCAGATCTTGCCCGCCTTGAAATGACGCCTGAAGAGGTGGAGTCAATGACCCGACAGCTGGATGGCATACTCAGCTATGTGGCGAAGCTTAACGAACTTGATACTGCGGGAGTGCAGCCGACAACCCATGCCATTTCAATTGTCAATGTCTTTCGCGAAGACCAGGTCAAGCCGTCTCTGGACAGAGAAGATGTGCTGGCCAATGCACCGCAGCAGGACGGTGAGTCCTTCGTGGTGCCTAAGGTCATATAAAATCGAAAAAAAGCGCGGTGAACAATGTCACTCAATAGTTTAACCATACATGAACTGCAGGATATGCTTGTAAAACGGGAGGTTTCCGCCGTTGAGGTGACCAGGTCGGTCCTCGATCGGATTGAGGCGGTTGAGGAGAACGTCAACGCCTATATCACCCTGGAGCCGGAAGCGGCACTGAAGCAGGCAGCAGCAGCAGACGAATTGTTGAAAACCGGATCAGGCGGGGTGTTATGCGGTATTCCCCTGTCCATAAAGGATGTTTTGTGTACCAAGGGAATGCGGACAACCTGCGGCTCCCGCATCCTGGAAAATTTTGTGCCGCCCTATGATGCAACCACAGTCGCGAGACTGAAGAATAGTGGTGCAGTACTGGTCGGCAAGGTGGCCATGGACGAGTTTGCCATGGGCTCCACCTCTGAAAACTGTGCCTTGGGAATACCAAAAAACCCCTGGAACCCCGGCTATATATGTGGCGGCTCCAGCGGCGGCTCGGCAGCCGCAGTGGCAGCAGATGAATGCATCGCCTCGCTCGGTACAGACACGGGCGGTTCCATCCGGCAGCCGGCGTCCCATTGCGGGGTGGTCGGCCTGAAGCCAACCTATGGCAGGGTGTCACGCTATGGGCTGGTGGCATTTGCCTCCTCGCTGGACCAGGTCGGCCCCTTGACCAAGGATGTAGAAGACTGCGCCCTGCTGATGAATGTTATCAGCGGCCATGATCCGCAGGACACCACTTCAGTTGACCGGCCGGTGCCGGATTTTCGTACAGCCCTGGCAGATGGTCTGCAGGGGATGAGGATCGGCATCCCCAAAGAATATTTCATTGAGGGACTGGATACGGAGGTTGGAAAAACAGTAATGCACGGCATTGAACTCCTGCGCGAGGCAGGGGCTGAAACCGTTGAGGTCTCCCTGCCCCATACCGACTATTGCGTAGCTGTCTATTACCTGATCGCGCCGGCAGAGGCCTGCTCCAACCTGGCCAGGTATGATGGCGTAAAGTACGGCTTCCGGGAAACCACCAGCAAAACCTTGCTGGGGATGTACCGGAATACCCGTTCCCAGGGCTTTGGCGATGAGGTGAAGCGCCGCATTATCATCGGCACCTATGCGCTCTCTTCCGGGTATTATGACGCCTATTACAAGAAGGCATCCAAGGTCAGAACCCTGATCATCGAGGACTACAAAAAAGCCTTCGAGAGTTGCGATATCCTGGTGTCGCCGGTGTCGCCCACCCCTGCCTGGAAGCTGGGGGCAAAAAATGACGATCCATTAAGCCTTTATTTGTCCGATATATTAACCATATCAGCCAACCTGGCGGGTATCCCGGGTATCTCTGTTCCCTGCGGTTTCAGCCAGGCAGGACTGCCCATCGGGTTGCAGATCCAGTCTGCCCATTTTGAAGAGGAAAAACTCTTGAAAGCAGCCTATAACCTGGAGAAGCGTCTCGGCATAACGAAGCTCCGGACGTCGGCACTTTAAAAAAGAACACTTAAGGAATGGATGTGAAATTCAAGGTCGCACCGAATATTGAAAAACTGGTGCCTTATCCGCCTGGCAAGCCTTTAGAGGAGCTTGAAAGGGAGTACGGCATCAGCGGGTCTATCAAGCTGGCCTCCAATGAGAATGCCTGGGGCCCCTCTCCAAAAGCTGTTGAGGCGATCAAGGAGGCGCTCGATAACCTGCACCGCTATCCGGACGGCAGCTGCTATTATCTCAGCCAGAGCCTGGCGAACAAGACAGGTATGCAGCCTGAGGAAATCGTTTTTGGCAACGGTTCCAATGAGATCATCGGGCTGCTGGTGGAAGCCTTTCTGCAGCCGGGTGAAGAGGTCATTACCAGCCACCCCACCTTTCTCATGTACCAGAAGTTTGTGCAGATCCAGGGGGGCACCAACAAAGTGGTGGAGCTGAAAGACATGCAGCATGACCTGGAGGGGATACTGGCTGCAGTTACCGACAAAACCAGGTTGATTTTTCTGGATATTCCCAATAACCCGACCGGTACAATTGTTAAAAAGGAAACATTTGACGTCTTCCTTGAACAACTTCCGGAGCAGGTTATAGTGGCACTGGACGAGGCCTATGTGGATTTTGTGGATCCGGCGGCGCGGATAGACGCGCAATCATATATCAAACAGCAAAAACCGGTAGTTGCCCTGCGTACTTTTTCAAAGGCCTATGGGCTTTCGGGGCTGCGCTTGGGATACGGTCTCATGGCTGCCGAAACAGCAGATTACCTGAACAGGGTGCGCCAGCCGTTCAATGTGAACTCCCTTGCCCAGGTTGGTGGCATTGCCGCCCTGGAAGACGAGGAATATTACCAACTGACCCTGCAAAGGACCAGGCAGGGCATTGCATGGCTTAGCCGGGAAGTTACAAAGCTCGGCTGCCGCCCCATGCCCTCCCACACCAACTTTTTCCTGATTGATGTGAGCGGCGATGCCAAGAATCTGTATGAGCACATGCTCTACAAGGGTGTAATTGTGAGGCCAATGCAGGCCTATGGCTATCCAAATTTCATAAGAATTACGGTGGGCCGGGAATCGGAAAATCAGCGCTTTGTCAAGGCGTTGGGTGACAGCCTGCAAGAATTGGGTTATGGGAACTGAGCAGGCCATCGTCACCATCGACGGACCTTCCGGCGCCGGTAAAAGCACGATCAGTAGATTGCTGGCTGCCCGGCTGCACTATACGTACCTGGATACCGGTGCCATGTACCGGGTGGTGGGGCTCATGGTCCAGCGCCGCGGTTTAGACCTGGAGGCTGCAGGTGCCCAGGAGAAGCTGGCCCGGCTGCTGTCCGAAATGGAGCTGGCATTGGCACCCGGTGAGGACGGTGGGGAAACCAGGGCCTTTTTGGATGGTGAGGATGTGAGCGAACCAATCAGAACCCTGCAAATGGCCATGGTCGCCTCCCGGATTTCGGCAGAGAAGCTGGTGCGCAAAAAACTTACGGCAATGCAGCAAAAGATCGGCAGCAAAGGGGCGATTGTTGCTGAAGGACGTGATATGGGCACCGTTGTTTTCCCGGGCGCCGCGCATAAATTTTTCCTTGATGCGACAGCCGAGGAAAGGGCCCATCGCCGTGTCAAACAGCTCGAGGAAAAGGGGCAGCAGGTGCAATATGATGAAATCCTGGCCCAGATTGTCAAACGGGACCAGGATGACCGCAGCCGTTCATTGGCTCCCCTGAAGGCAGCCGAAGATGCTGTTATTGTCGACTCGTCTGAGATGACCATCGAGGAAGTGGTGGACTTTATGCTTGCCGGTATAAAAAGTAAAGAATTCGAGCCCTGAGGACCCGGCTTCGGAGTCTCGCAGGCTCGCTTACCTGGTTTGCCCCTTGAAGGGCTAGTTTGCTGCCGCACGGTTTTAAAATTCGAAAAGCGAATATCTAAATACGAAACAGATAAGCGAAGACTTCGAATACGAAACCCGAATTCACCAATGTTCAAATAAATAGTTATAGATTAAAAAATAGATGGATTTCACCAGAGGGGAATTATCATGCATTTAGCAAAGCGGGTATTGGTTACAGGCGGTGCCGGGTTTCTAGGGTCGCATCTTTGTGAAAATCTGTTAGGGCAGGGATGCGAGGTTATCTGTGTTGATAACCTGTATACCGGCTCCAAACGAAATATTTTCCACCTGCTGGATAACCCCGGGTTCGAATTTATGCGGCATGATATTACCTTCCCGCTTTACCTGGAGGTGGACGAGATCTACAATCTGGCCTGTCCGGCTTCACCCATTCACTACCAGAATGACCCGGTCCAGACCACCAAGGTTAATGTGCATGGAGCCATCAACATGCTGGGCCTGGCCAAGCGGGTAAAAGCAAAAATATTCCAGGCCTCCACCTCGGAGGTGTATGGCGATCCGGCGGTGCACCCGCAACCGGAAAGTTACCGGGGCAGCGTTAATCCGATCGGGCCGCGGTCCTGCTATGACGAGGGCAAACGCTGCGCTGAAACGTTATTTTTTGATTATTTGCGTCAGCACAGGCTGCGCATCAAGGTGGCCAGGATATTCAATACCTATGGCCCTAATATGCATCCGTACGACGGCAGGGTGGTGTCAAATTTTATTCTCCAGGCCCTGCAGAACAAACCGATCACCATTTACGGCGATGGCACCCAGTCCAGGTCCTTCTGCTATGTAGATGATTTAATTGATGGTTTTCTGCGCTTGATGAACAGTCCGGATGAGTTCACCGGCCCGGTCAACCTTGGAAATCCGGATGAATTCACCATGCTCGAGCTGGCTGAACAGGTGAAAAAGGCAACTAATTCAAGTTCGGAGCTCAAGTATGAGCAGCTGCCCGAAGATGACCCCAGACAGCGGCGGCCGGACATCTCTCTGGCAAAGGAAAAGCTGGGCTGGGAGCCCAGGGTGAAACTAGAGGAAGGTCTCAATAAAACCGTGGAATACTTTGCAGACCTGCTCCGGTCTCAAAAGATATAGGATACCACTACAGTCGGCCGCTTTTCTTCAGCACGATTTCGGCGCCCTTGTAGGAGAGCACCAACAGCATTATCCAGCCGATAATCATCAGTAGTTTCATCTCTTTATGCTACTCTCTGAATATGTTAATAAAGCTCCTTAGCGTTGAAGTCGCTGACTTCGCCGGTGGATAGTTTTTCCCTGTCCATCCGGTGCCAGAAATAGGCAATGTACGCTACAACGAAGGGAGCCGCAAGAGCTATGTAGCTCATCGCTGTAAGGGTGTAGCGGCTGCTTGATCCGTTGTAGATGGAAATGCTGCTGTTCAGATCAAAACTGGACGGATAGAAGGGCGTGTTGTTGAAACCCGCCGTAAAAAACAGGGCAAGCCCCAGCAGGATTGTGCCGAGGCCGCTGAACCAGATCCCTGATTTTTTAGTGCTGTAACGGGCCACCAGTGTTCCCAGCACGACCAGCAGCAGGCCGGCAGCCAGCAGGCCAAGAACTCCTGGCATGGCCTGCAGGTTATGCAGATATTTGGAGTTTTCCATGAAAACATTGGAGTTTTCCGGGTTGATGGCAAAGCCGTCCATGGTTACCAGGTAGTAAAGGAAATATAAGAGAAACGGCAGGCTGACAATCAGATTGGCCAGGGCGGAGTACCGCAACCGAAGCTCCATGTCCCGCATCATCATGAGCCTGAAATCTATGTTATTGAGCAGATACTGGGCCCCCAGCAGCCTTGCCAGAAACATCAGGAAGAGTCCCAGTGAAACATTGAAGGAGTTGAGCAGGGCCTCAAGCCCCCGTAACGGGTTCTGCCAGATAACCTGGTTATAGTCATCCAGTTGGAAACTGGAACCGCTGAAAAAGGTGGCCATTGCTATGCCGATGAATAAAAGCCCGATGGAGCCGTTCAGAAAAAGAAAGATTTCATAGACTCGAGCCCCCAGCAGGTTACCCGGTTTTTTGCGAAACTCAAAACTTACCGCCTGCAGGACAAAGGTTAATAGAATGATTACCCCGACCCAGTAGGCGCCGCCAAGGCTGGTCGCATAAAAAAGCGGAAAGGCTCCAAACAGGGCGCCACCGAACAACACCAGGGTGGTAAAGGTAAGTTGCCATTTTCTGCCCAAAGAATTGATAATCAGTGATTTTTCCAGGTCGTTTCTGGCCACATAGGCGAGCAGAGTCTGACCCCCCTGCACAAAGGTAAGAAAGAGAAACAGCGCGCCGACAACGGAAATAATGATCCACCAGAGCTGCTGCAGTTCCATGAGTTCTAAATTGCTAAACATTACGCTCCTCTACATGTCTTCGACTCGTTCATCCGGGCCGATCTGTATCTGCTTGAGCATGATCTTGACCTCGGCTATCAGCAGGACCGTAAACAGGAACAGAAAGATGAAAAAAGTGGTCTGCACGGTACCTTTAGTCAGGTTTGAGCGGGCTGCCGAAACCGGCAGGATATCCTGGATGGCCCAGGGCTGCCGGCCCACCTCTGCAACAATCCAGCCCGCCTGGCTGGCAACATACCCGAGGAAAATAGAGAAAATGCCAAGCAGCAGCAGCCATTTTTTTGCAGCAATGGTGTCCTTATAGGTATAGAAGAGAAATAAAAGAAAAATGAGCGGAAAAAAGGCGCCCAGTGCGACCATGACATGAAAGCTGTAAAAAACCAGCGGTACCGGTGGCACTGCCTCCTCCGGTGTGCTGAGGTGACCGAAGCCCATATATTGCTGATATTTTTTAAAGTTTTCCAGAGCGTAACGCGTCTTGGCAGCATCTTTCTCTTTCAGGGCTGTTTTATACTGGGCAAGCAGCTCCAAGGCGATTCTGCCCTGGTCAATTTTTTTGTCGATGCCCATGATATCGTGTTGCCTGTTGCCATAGAGCAGGTCGTTGATGCCCGGTACAAAAGAGCCTGGTTTGCGGTTGGCCAGCAGGGAAAGCAGGCCGTACACCTTGATTTCATGCCGGAATGGGGCATTGCTGTCACCGGGCAGTTTTGCTGGGTTGAGAATCCCGAAAACCACCAGGTCGGCGCCGCTTCACCATCGTAAAGTCCTTCAAAGGCCGCTAGTTTCATGGGCTGCACCCTGGCATCGAGATAGGCGGCCT